>Ga0209722_1002328_pt1 | contig 14923 bp, 16 predicted proteins | sample BioC12SIPDNA_2_FD_185745 | JGI IMG/M metagenome (GOLD analysis project Ga0209722, IMG submission 185745) | Anaerobic biogas reactor microbial communites from Washington, USA - Biogas_R1_A C12 SIP DNA (SPAdes) (version 2) | ecosystem: Engineered > Bioreactor > Anaerobic > Unclassified | place... | reverse complement strand
GGAAGGTCTTGATGTCGGTGATGGGCGTGGCGGTGAGCTCCACCTTGCCGAGGAGATCCACTATCCGTTCGTCGATGTCGAGAAAGGACATATGGCAGCCCGCGCAGGCCTCAAGCCAGACGGACGCGATTTTCGGCTTCCCCATGGTCATCGTACCTCCTTCAGCGAGACGGTCCTGGCCGATGTGGACGGGGACTTCGCCTCGTAGACGTTTTCGCAGGGAGCGGCCGAGGCGGGCTGGAGTTCGAGACCGAGCTTGCCGGCCAGCTCATCCATGATGACGGACAATCCCTTCAGGTTTCCCTTGGGAGGCACGATCATGTTCATTCTGCGCCGCTCTCCCTCCAGGGTGCAGTAGTGCCCGCTCCGCTCGAACCACGCCGGGGCGGGAAGAAGCACGTCGGCCATGTTCACCAGGGGATGGACCATGAAGGGGGTATGAACCACCACGAACCGGGCCCTGGTCATGGCCTCCAGGGACCGCTTGTCCTCGTCCACCATTCCGGTGGAGAGAACGTAGAGGAAATCAAGCTCGCTTTCGCTGAGCCAGTCGCTCTCTCCGATGACCGTGTTGAGCGCACCGAGGCAATTTCCTCCCCGGAGCATGGGCACAACGCCGAGACCGTCGTCGAAGAAGGCCTTCGAGGCGACTGCCAGGTTCAGGGCTTCCGTGACGAGAGACGGATGTTCCGCGAGGCTTGAGCCGATGACGAACACGGGCTTCTTGGCCTCCCGGAGAACCCGGGCGGATTCCGCCATGGCCGGTTCCTTCGGTTCAGGTCCGCCTTCAACAGCCTCTCTCAGGGAGACCAGCACCTTCTCCATTTCTCCTGGAAGAGCCGCCCGGATGTCCGCGTCGGTGATCCCGTCAAAGGGGTTTTTCCCGGCGGACAGATTGATGAGCTTCGCCCGCTCGATGATGGTGGAGACCCGGATATAGCTCGCCGCCACGGGGGCCTCCTCCTGGGGGTTCGCCCCGATGACGACGATGGCGTCGCTCTCGAGTATGTTGTGCGCCCCGGTGAAGGGCCGTATCCCCTGGTCGGCGAAGGGCTGGAACCCCTTCACGAATCCCCGGAGCATATTGCCGAAGAAGCCGTCCACCTTGTCCATCTTCATGGTGTCCCGGAAGAAGGAGGAGACAACCGAAAGCTCCTCGTCGGTGGACAGCTCCGAAAGAAGGGCGCCCGCCCTGCCGGCCTTCGATGCGGAGCCGAGCTTCGATGCGATGAGGTTCAGGGCCTCCTCCCAGGAAGCCTCCCTGAAGGAAGAGCCCGTACGGATCATGGGAGCCGTGAGGCGGTCCCGTTCGGTGGATTTCGGCAGGCCCCAGCGCCCCTTGTGGCAGAGCTGGCCGCCGTCGGGGCTGTTCGCCGAAAGGCCTTCAACCCGGGCAACGCTCCCCGTGCGGACATAGGCCTTGATCCTGCAGCCGAGGGAACAGAGGGGGCAGATGCTCTCCACCTGGTCGTCGCAGTCATTCCGCCGTCCCCGGTAGACGAAATCCCGGAGGGTGATGGTCCCCGTGGGGCAGACCTGGGCGCAGGCGCCGCAGGACACGCACGTGTCGCTCTCGCCGAGCATCTTCCCGAGATCGGCGGTGATGTTGGTTCCCCATCCCCGTTTTTCAAGGTCGAGGGTATGGGCCCCGACTTTCTCGGCGCAGACCCGGATGCACCTCAGGCAGAGGATGCACCGGTTGTGGTCCAGCTGGATGTTCGGGTCCGTGGCGTCATTGTGGAACGGCTCGTACAGGAAGGGGTAGCGGACCTTGTCCATGCCGTGCTCGATGGCGAGCCGCTGGAGTTCGCAGTCCCCCGTCTGGGAGCAGAACATGCAGAAGTGGTTTCTTCCCGCGAAGAGAAGCTCCAGGATCTGCAGACGGTACTGTTTCAGCTTTTCCGTCTTCGTATGAATCTTCATTCCGTTCTCCGCCGGTGTGGTGCAGGCGGTGAGGAGCTTGGGGTTCCCCTCCGCCTCCACGACGCACATGCGGCACGAGCCGATGGGCGTCAGTCCCTCCATCCAGCAGAGGGTCGGAATGTAGATGTCGTTTCTCCGGGCGACCTGGAGAATGGTGTCTCCTTTTGCCGCCCTGCATTCGACTCCGTCGATGACGAGCGTGATATCACTCATGTCGATCCTCCTCAGGTACTACTTCTTCTCGATAGCGCCGAAGGGGCACTTCTCGAAGCAGGTGCCGCAACGGATGCACCGGTCGGTCTCGATATGGTACCCGGAGTTCCTGTCGCCCGGGATACACTTGACGGGACAGTTCCTGGCGCAGATGCCGCACTTCTTGCAGGCCTCCTGGATGATCCTGTATTCCAGCAGGGCCGCGCAGGCTCCGGCAGGGCACTTGTGATCCCTGATGTGGGCGACGTACTCGTCCCGGAAGTACCGGAGCGTTGTGAGCACGGGGTTGGGGGCAGTCTGTCCCAGGCCGCAGAGGGACATGTCCTTCACCATGTGGGCGAGGCCCTCGAGGGTGTCCAGGTCTTCCATGGTGCCCTTGCCCCCGGTGATCTTCTCGAGGAGCAGCAGCATGTGCTTGGTGCCTTCCCGGCAGGGAACGCATTTCCCGCAGGATTCCTTCTGGGTGAACTCCAGGAAGAACTTGGCCACGTCCACCATGCAGGTGGTTTCGTCCATGACAACGAGGCCGCCGGAACCCATGATGGCCCCGAGGGCCGTGAGGCTCTCGTAGCTCACCGGGGTGTCCAGATGCTCCTCGGTGAGGCATCCTCCGCTGGGGCCGCCGATCTGGACCGCCTTGAACTTTTTGTCGTCCAGTATGCCGCCGCCGATGTCGAAGATGATCTCCCGGAGGGTGATGCCCATGGGCACTTCCACGAGGCCGGTGTGCTTGATCTTTCCCGTGAGGGCGAAGACCTTCGTTCCCTTGGACTTCTCGGTTCCCATGGAGGCGTACCATGCCCCGCCGTTTCTGAGGATCGGGGGAACATTGGCCCAGGTCTCCACGTTGTTGATGTTCGTGGGACACCCCCAGAGGCCGGAATTGGCAGGGAACGGAGGCCGCGGCCGGGGCATCCCCCTCCGCCCCTCGATGGAGGCCATGAGGGCAGTCTCTTCGCCGCAGACGAAGGCACCGGCCCCTTCCTTGACGTGGAGGGTGAAGGAGAAGCCGCTGTCCATGATGTTCTCCCCCAGGAGGCCGTAGGCTTCGGCCTGGGCCATGGCCGTTTTCAGCCGCTGGATGGCCAGGGGGTACTCCGCCCGGCAGTAGATGTATCCTTCGTCGGCGCCCATGGCATAGGCCCCGAGCATCATTCCCTCGATGATGCTGTGGGGGTCGCCCTCGAGGATGGACCGGTCCATGAAAGCCCCTGGGTCTCCCTCGTCGGCGTTGCAGATGACATACTTTTTATCGCCTTTCGCGGAGGCGCAGAAACTCCACTTGAGACCCGTGGGGAAACCGCCGCCGCCCCGCCCCCTCAGACCGGAGGTCTTCACCTCGTCGATCACCTGGGCGGGCGTCATGCCTGCAAGGGCTTTTCCAAGGGCTTCGTAGCCGCCCCTGGCGACGTATTCCTCGATGTTGTCCGGGTTGATGTAGCCGCAGTTCGCCAGGGCGATGCGGTGCTGCTTGCCGTAGAAGGGGATTTCCTTGTAGTGGGGGATGAAGGGCATATCCTCGGAGCCCGAGTACATGAGCCGCTGCACCGGGCGTCCCTTGTAGATGTGCTCCTCCACTATCTCCGCCACGTCCGACTTCTGGACCCGGCAGTAGAAGGTCCCCTCGGGATAGACCACCACGATGGGTCCCATTTCGCACATTCCGTGGCATCCCGTGGGCACCACGAGCACTTCCTCGGAGAGCCCCCTGTCCCTGATGGCGTTCCTGAAGGACTCCGTCACTTCACGGGAGCCGCTCGAGGCGCATCCCGTACCTCCGCAGATCAGGACATGGGAACGATAGATAGGCATGATTCCTCCTCCCCCCTAGTCGGCCCGGCCGATGGCCATTTTTTCAACGACCCGGCCGTTCACCACGTGCTCCGCTATGATGGTGGGAACATCTTCCGGCTTCACCCGGCCGTAGGTCACCCTCTGGCCTCCCCGGATCACGTCGAGCAGGGGTTCGTCCTGGCACATGCCGATGCAGCCCGTGGTCTGGACCGCCACGTTGTCGATGCTCCTCCTGGCGAGCTCGGCCATCACTTCGGAGAGGATGTCCCTGGCCCCGGCGGCGATGCCGCAGGTCCCCATGCCCACGATAATCACCGTTTCACCGCCGGACCGTGCGGACGAAAGGTCCCGGGACGATTCCCTCAGCTTTCTCAGATCGTCGAGGTTCCTGATTTTCATTTGCGTCATGGCGTTCTCCTCCGCTTTCTACTCGAACTTGTCGAGGATGCCCTTCACCATGTCGGGAGTCAGGCGGCCGAACGTCTGGGTGTCGATCATCATCACCGGCGCGAGACCGCATGCGCCGAGACAGGCCACCGGCTCAATGGTGAACCGCAGGTCTTCGGTGGTCTGGTTCTCCTCCACTCCCGAGATCTCCTTCACGCTGTCCAGGATTTTCAGGCTGCCCCGGACGTGGCAGGCCGTTCCCCGGCATACCCGGACCACATGGCGTCCCCTGGGCTTGAGATGGAACTGGGCGTAAAACGTGGCCACCCCGTAGATCTCCGAGGAAGGTATTTTCATTTCCCTGGAGATGGTCTCCAGGGCCTCCGGCGGAAGATACCCCATCTGCTCCTGAACGGCCTGCAGAATGGGAATGAGACCTCCCTTGCCGTTCCGCCAGGGCTCGACGATTTTCCTGGTCTTTTCGCGGATCTCATCAGCGCTGAAAGCCATGATTCCCCTCCTTTTTTCCATTATTTCCCCTTTTCGTCATCATTGTGCACAAAGTCACAATCAAAGGTATCATAGCACAACCAACTCACCCGTTCAAGAAACAAACAGAAATGTATACCCCATACATTCTGCATCCATGCTATAATTTCGCTGCAACCCTGTTGCATCCACTCAGCGCATCCTGAAGGCGGGGGACTCTATTTTATGGCGAAGATCAGCTACGTTCACGTAGACAACGCGATCGGCATGGCTCTTTCCCACGACATGACCCAGATCGACCTGAAAAACGGTTTCAAGGGCGCCCGGTTCAAAAGGGGGCAGATTCTCCGGGAGGAGGACATCCCCCTGCTGAAGTCCATGGGGAAGGAAACCATCTCCGTTCTTGAACTGGACGAGGGAGAGGTCCACGAGGACGATGCCGCTTCGAGGCTGGCCGAGCGGCTCAGCGGCGAGGGTATTTCACCGGAGGCGCCGGAGGAGGGGAAGGTGTCCCTCTCGGCCCTCTGGAACGGCCTGCTGGTCTACGACGAGGAAAGCATCCACTCCATCAACGAGGACCCCGACTGGATCGTCGCCACGGTGGCGGACAAGGTTCCCGTGAAAAAAGGCGAGCGGGTGGCGGGGATCAGGATCGTCCCCCTCATCATGAGGGAGGAGCAGGTCCGCAGGGGCGAGGACGCCGCGCTGCCTTTGACGGTGTTTCCTTTTGCGCCGCTGAAGACAGCCCTGGTGACCACCGGAAAGGAACTGGCGGAAGGAAGGATCCGGGACGGCTTCGCCCCGAAGCTCCAGAAGAAGCTCGCCGGCTACGGAGCGTCCCTTATGGGGCAGACGGTGGTGGGAGATGAACGGGAAGAAATCGCCGCCGCGATCCGGGCCTTTCTCGACCAGGGGGCGGAACTGGTGATCACCACCGGAGGAATGAGCGTGGACCCCGACGACCGGACAGCGGGAGCCATCGCGTCGGTGGCCGACGACGTCAGGTTCAAAGGCGTCCCCACGGTTCCGGGAGCTCACCTCATGCTCGCCCTCAGCGGCGAGGCGAAGATAGTGGGAGCGCCGGCATGCGTAGTCCACGACGAATGGACGAGTCTCGATCCCCTGCTGAACCGTCTCTTTGCCGGCCTTATTCCGACGGCCGTGGAAGTGCGACGGTGGGGCGTGGGCGGGATGTGCAGAAAGTGCAGGGAGTGCAACTATCCCTTCTGCGTTTTCGCGGCCCGATGAAAAATCCGGAAGACCTCCTTAAGGAGAGGGGAATACGTCCGACGGAACTCCGGAAAGAGGCGCTGCGCATTCTCTTCGGGGCAGGAAGGCCTCTCTCGTGGAAAGACACGTTCACCCGCTTCACGGGGAAGCGGGTGAACAAGGTGTCGCTGTACAGGACCCTGTCGCTGCTCGAGGAGAAGGGGCTGGTCCACAAGATCCTGGGCACCGACGGGGCGTGGCATTACTGCGCCCATCTCGTTGACGGGAAAAAGTGCCCGGGGAACCATCCCCATTTTCTCTGCCTGGCCTGCGGCAGAATGATCTGTCTTGACGATCAGCCCCTCCCCACGGTACAGGTTCCCGAAGGGTGCGTGGTGGAAGGGAAGCAGCTTCTCGCCTACGGGCACTGCCCCTCCTGCTCCGGAACGCAGCCGCAGGGGTGATCCGAGCGCATCCTCAGGGCGTCGTACACGCCCCGGGTGAGGTGAACATCGGCTCCCAGCCGTTCCCCTTCCCGGACGACGAATCCCAGGAAGGTTTCGATCTCCGTCCTGCGCCCCTTCTCGCAGTCGAGCTGCATGGACGATTTCGTGTCCGGCGGGAAGGCCACTCCCTTGGCAAGGGACAGCTCGACGATGTCCGATGGAAGGGTGACCCCCTTCAGTACCGCAAGCTCCCGGATCTCCCGCATCATTCCCTCGAGCATGGGCTGGCTGTCCTGGCCTGCCAGCACCTCGCCGAAGGTCCTCCCGAAAAGGGAGGTCACCCCCGCGAAGGGGGCCATGAAGATGAACTTTGTCCAGACGGCCTCGTTCACGTCCTCCACGAGTGTCGCATCGATCCCCGACTTCCTGAGCATCTCCTCCACGGGAAGGACCGTTTCCCTGCTTCCCGACACGGGACCGAAGAACAGCTTCCTGCTGCCCCCCGTCTGGCGGACGATTCCCGGCCCCTCGATCCGTGCCGAAATGTAGACACACCCGTTGAGCAGCCGGCACGGCGGCAGTTCGGCCGCCAGGATGTCCGGGCTGTTCACGCCGTTCAGCAGGGGAAGGACCGCCGTCTCCGGCCCCACAAGGGGAGCGGCCGCATGGGCGGCCGCCCGGAGATCGTACCCCTTGACGGCAAAAACCACGAGATCCGCCGTCCCTATTTCCACCGGGTCGTCGGTGGCCAGGAACGGCCGGGCGAAAAATTCCTCGTCCTGGGCATACACTTTCAGCCCTTTTTCCGAAATGATCCTGAGGTGCTCTCCCCTGGCGAGAAACATCACCCGGTGCTCACCGCCGCCCTCGAACGCCCGGGCAGTCTTGCCGCCGTAATATCCGCCCACTCCGCCGAGACCCACAAACACGATCTTCATCCTGTTCTTTCCTCTCCCCTTCCTGAAGAATGCTTCTTATTTCACCCTGACCCGGAGCCTTTTCTGCGCCTCCTCCGAAAGGCCCAGCAGAGGAAGGATCTTTTCCAGCCCCTCCTTTGATCCCAAGCCCGCGAGAATTCCGTTGACCTTCGCCGCGGAGGGGGAATTCACGAACGCGTCCCGTTCCGGGTACATTTCATTGAATTCCCTCATGAGAAGGTAATCACTGCGAAGATAGTACTTCTGGTGATACCCCTCTGCCCTGTAAAAGCGGCTCAGAGGTTCGACCGCCGTGAAGATCCTGCCCCCCAGTTCCGCCCTGACCTTCGCGGCGGAACGTTCGGCCGCTTTCCTCTGCTCTTCGTCAGCCGGAAAGATGGCCGACCGGTACTGGGAGGACCATGAACGGGCCGCGGGATTGTGGCTCGTCCAGAAGACGTCCAGGAGCTCGCCGTAGGAGATCTTCTCCGGGTCATACTCGACCTGGACGGTCTCCGCGTGGTCTCCGATGTCATCATAGGTGGGATCCGGCGTGGTTCCCCCGGCATACCCCACCCGGGTGCGCACCACTCCGTCGAGAAGCCCGAACCGGGCATCAGGCCCCCAGAATCACCCGAGGGCGAAAGTTGCGGTCCGAAGTTCCTGCGGTATCTGCCGGTCCAGGGGGGGAAGCTCCCCGGCCCAGGCCCTTCCGGCAAAAAAAACGACTGATGCGGCAATGACAGCCTCAAGTATTTTCATTCTCTCCACCTCCCTAAGAATTCCTCATCATTATTTTACACTACGGTCATGTTTCTTTACGTAACGGATTGTGTCCGGAGGTCTTCCCTGCTGTACAATGGGGGCCATACATGCACCAGAAGGAGGCGCCGCATCTGAAATGAAGGAAACGTCTGTGGATTTCTACTTTTTCAGCGGAACGGGAAACACCCTGCTCGCGGCCCGGGCAGTGACCCGCGGGCTCCGGGAGGGAGGGAAGGACGTCCGGCTCCGCCGGCTGGAAAAAGGATTCGTCCCCTTCCGTGACGGCAACACCGCCCTCGGCATCGCCGTCACCGTGGCCATGTTCTCCACCTACCCCTTCGCCTGGGATTTTCTCGAGAGCCTTCCCGACGGGGAGGGACGGGGGACGTTCCTGATCTCCACCATGGGGGGAGCGTCCGGCGGTCTCCGCCCCGCGGTGAAAAAACTCCTTGTCTCAAAGCACTACACTCCCCTGGGGGCACGGGATTTCGTCATGCCGTCAAACTACAACAACATAACCATCCCCCTCGAGAAGAACAGGGAAAAGACCGAAAGGATGGAGAAGAACGCCGCCGCCTTTGCCGAGGCGCTTCTGGAGGGAAACGCCCAGTGGAAGGGAGGCAATGTCCTCTCTCCGCTGCTCTACCGGCTGTCCCGTCAGCAATGGCCCTGGAAGCTCATGAGCCGGAAATTTTCCCTCGCCGTGGACAGGGAGAAGTGCATCAAGTGCGGCAAGTGCGCCAGGCTCTGCCCCGCGAAGAACATCCGAATGGCGGAGTATCCGGAATTCCTGGACCAATGCGCCTCATGCCAGCGGTGCATCGCCTTCTGTCCTCCCGCAGCCATCGGCGTGCAGGGCAAAAACTACCAACAGTACAGGTCGGTGGAGTACGGGGATCTCGTTTCGGAAAATCTCTGAAAAGGAGGAAATGCCGTGGCCGTGAGAAAACTCAAGCTTTACATGGAAAAACCCATGGGTTCGGCCTGTTGAAGCAACTTCCTGTACGGCGAGGAGGAAATGAAATCCTTTCCGCAGGCGGCCGCCCGTGAGGCGGCAGGGCCCCTTCTTGGAAAGCTCAGGGAGCGGTACGGCGATTCCCTGGAAGTGAACATCTACGACCCCCGCTGCTGCCTCTGGTTCTTCGACCTCATCCGGTTCAACATCCGGGCGGAACCAACGTGGATCCTCGACGGCAAGCTTCTCTGGCGGGGAATCCCCTCCTGGGACGAACTCCGGGAAAAAATAGACGGGTCCCTGTAAAGGGACCCGTCCTTTCTTTCCTCTTCCGGGATTTTTCCTCAGGGCAGCGCCCTGCACTCCCCGCACAGGTCCTTCCATTCCCCGTTTTCGTCCCGGATCTCCGCCCTGGCCTCGTCTCCCTTGATCCACCAGAGCAGTTCCCCGTCGTCGGTGTACCGGGCACCGGATCCGGAAATCACCTGGGGAAGGGTGTACTCCCGCCCGTCGGGAAAGAGAATTTTTACGAACCGGAGACTATCGTCGGACAGGCTGTAATACCGTGCCACCAGCCGGTCTCCGTTGGCGCAGGCATAGATGACGGGCTCCCCGCCGGTGACTGTGAGGGGCTGGCTTCCCGCGGCCGGACCGGACAACACATAAACAGCGAACAGAACGACACACAGGATCCCCGCTTCTCTCCTGGCTTTCACGATACTATTCCTCCTCTGCATTCTTCCCTTGTGTTTCCGGGATTATTCCGTTGTAAAAAAATCATATCATCCTTATAATGAAAGATGAAGATACCGGTTCATTCGACACCGGCACGAAAAAGGAGGGTGATAAGAATGAAACTGAGCGCCCGGAACCAGATACGGGGTACGGTTACAGCAGTAAAGGAAGGGGCCGTGGAAGCCCAGGTGTCCATTGATATCGGCGGAGGACAGACCATGGTCTCCGTGATCACCATGGACTCCCTCGCCAATCTTGGAATCAAGGCCGGATCACAGGTCTACGCGGTGGTCAAGGCAGACAGCGTCATGCTGGCGGTGGACTGACCGAACCGGAAATTGTCCGCCGTTCCAAAGAAATAGAAGTGGCTCCGGCATTCGCCGGAGCCACTTCTATTTCCCTCCGGAAACGAATAGGACACCGGGCTGGAAAAAAAAGAGAAAATACCGTATAATGGCAGACAGATTGAGATAATTTTCCCTATTGATGCCGTCTCACTGAAAAGATAACTGCACCACCCCAATACAGCCCCTCCGAGCCGTATCTCCTGTGGAGCGAACCTCTATGGACTGCGGCCGTCAGGGTATGACTGGAAACGGTCATGCCTCCCGTGTTTGGCAAGGAGGACGGAGAATTCCGCGTGAAACCGCGGGGACCGTCATCGTTGCCGATGAACGGTCCTTTTTTTACGGAAAGGCGGAATCGCGGTGACCCGGACATGATTGTGAAAACCCTCCCCGTGGAGCAGGCCGTCGGAAAGAAAATCTCCCACGACCTTACCCTCATCGACCCCGAGACGGGATTCAAGGGCGCCCGTTTCCGGAGAGGCCATGTTATCGCCGAAGACGACGTTCCCCTTCTCAGGCGGATGGGTAAAACCAACATCTTCTTTCTTGAACTCTCCCCCGGCGAACTTCATGAAGACGAGGCCGCCCTGCTCCTCGGAGAGCGGATGAAAGGGGCCGGGCTCGAACTGCGGGGCCCGGAGGAGGGGAAGTGCACCCTTGTCGCCTGCCGGGACGGTCTCCTCCATTTCAGCGACGACGACATCGACTTCATCAACGACGATCCGGACTGGCTCTTTACCACCCGGCCCAACAAAACCCCCGTCACGAAGGGCATGGCAGCCGCAGCGTTCCGCATCGGTCCCCTTTCCATGGAACGCAGCCGCGTGGACCGTGCCCGGAACGCGTCCCCCCTCTCGGTTCTCCCCTGGTCGCCCCTCCCTGCGGCCCTTGTCACCACCGGCCGGGAAATTTTCGAGGGAACGGTCCGGGACGCCTTTCTTCCCAAGCTTATAAAAAAACTTGACGTCTACGGCGCACCTTTCCTCGGGCAGACCTTTTGCCCCGACGACCGGGATTCCATCATCGGTGCGGCCGCGGCATGGCTCGAAAAAGGAGCCCGGATCATCATCTGTACCGGCGGCATGAGCGTCGACGCCGACGACCTGACGCCCGGAGCCATAGAAGCGATATGTGACGAAGTGGTGTTCCGGAGGATCCCCGTGATCCCCGGGGCAAATCTTATGCTTGCCCGCAGGGGGAACTCTTTTGTCCTCGGCGTTCCTGCCTCCGCCGTTTTTTTCGGGCGGACATCCCTGGACATAGTCCTCGACAGGCTGTATGCGGGCATTCCTCCTTCCGGAGCGGAGGTGAGACGCTGGGGGAAAGGAGGACTGTGCAGGAATTGTGTTTCGTGCTCCTATCCCGGATGCGCATTTTCAGCACGAAGCTGAACATTTTACCCTGAAAGGAGTTTGAGAAATGGAAACACGCAGGATCAAGGCCGTCATCAACGGCCGGGAGATAACCTCAGAACACGGCGTGACCATTCTGCAGGCCGCCCGGGCCAACGGCATACGGATTCCGTCGCTGTGCGACCATCCGGCCCTGCCGCCCAGCGGCGCCTGCCGCGTCTGCCTCGTGGAGGTGGAAAAGAACCCGAAGCTCCTTCCCGCATGCACCACACCCCTGACGGACGGCATGGTGGTCGACGCCTTCAGCCCGAAGGCCCTGGCGGCACGAAAAGCCGTCGTGGAGATGCTCCTCATTCGCCATCCCCTGGACTGCTTCTCCTGTGAATCGAACGGCCGGTGCGACCTTCAGAACCTCGCCTACGAGCTGGGGATCGAAGAATCTCCCTTCCGCAACGACGGCGACGTCTGCACCGAGCACGAACTGGACAACACCAACCCCTTCTTCATCCGGGACATGAACAAGTGCATCCTCTGCGGCCGGTGCGTCCGGGCATGCGACCACCAGTCCGGGTACCACGCCATCGACTTCCAGTTCCGGGGCATAAAAACCATGATCCATCCGCCCGTGGGAAGCAAGCTCGAGGAGTCGGACTGCGTCTTCTGCGGCCAGTGCGTCCAGATGTGCCCCGTGGGAGCCCTCACCGAGAAGAAGGCCGTCGGCCAGGGACGGGCATGGCAGACGAAAACGGTCCGCACCACGTGCCCCTACTGCGGCGTGGGCTGCCAGCTCGACCTCCATGTCAAGGGAGACAGGATCGCCCGTGTGACCGGGACGGAGGACGGCATGCCCAACCTGGGCAGGCTCTGCGTCAAGGGACGGTTCGGCTACGATTTCATCTACTCCGACGAACGGCTCACGAAACCCCTCATCCGGGTTCGGAAGGGCGAAAAGAAAAGCCCGGACGATGAATTCCGCGAAGCTTCATGGGACGAGGCCCTCGATCTCGTTTCATCCCGACTGAAGGAGGTGATGCAGAAGCACGGCCCGGACGCGGTGGGAGGAGTCAGCTGCGCGCGCAGTATCAACGAAGATTCGTACAGCATGCAGAAGCTCTTCCGCATGGTCTTCCAGAATCACAATGTAGACCACTGTGCACGCGTCTGACACGCTCCTACAGTAGCGGGGCTACTGACAAGCTTTGGAGCGGGCGGCATGACCAACACCATCGGGGAATTCGCCAAGGCGAAGCTCCTCTTCTGCATCGGCACCAACATGACGGAGGCCCACCCGGTCGCCGCCACGTACCTGAAAAACGGAGTCAGGAACGGGACGAAACTGATAGTCGTCGACCCTCGCCGGCAGGAGCTGGCCGACTATGCCGACATCTTCGCCCAGCTTCGCATCGGCTCTGACATCGCCTTCCTGAACGGCATCATGCACGTGCTGATCAAGGAAAATCTCTACGACAGGAAATTCGTGGAGGAAAAGTGCGAGAACTTCGAGGAGTTCGCGGCGAAGATCGAGGAGTATCCTCCCAGCCGGGCCTCGGAGATCAGCGGAGTCCCCGAGAGCACCATCGTCGAGATCGCGCGGATGCTCGGGACCGTCAAACCGGCCATGGTCATCTACACTCTCGGCATCACGGAGCATGTGTCCGGTAAGCGGAACGTCATGACCCTGGCCAACCTCCAGATGCTCCTCGGGAACATGGGAGTGGAAGGCGGCGGAGTCAACCCCATGCGCGGACAGAACAACGTGCAGGGCGCCTGCGACATGGGAGCCCTTCCCAACATGTTCTGCGGCTACCAGAAGGTGGATTCGCCGGAGATCAGCAAAAAATTCGCCGATTTCTGGGGCGTGGACAGCATTCCGGGAAAGCCGGGGCTGAAGATCGCCGAAATGATCAACGGACTGCCCACGGGCAGGCTGAAGGCCTTCTGGATCTTCGGCGAGAACCTGGTGGCCACGGAGCCTGATCCCCGGCACGTTTCCCACTGCCTGAACTCGGCTGAGTTCCTGGTGGTGCAGGATATATTCCGGAACGAGACCACGCCTTTCGCCGACGTCATCCTTCCGTCCGCGTCATGGTCCGAGGACGACGGGACCTTCACCAACACCGAGCGCCGGGTGAGCCGGGTACGGAAGATCAAGGAAGCCCCCGGCGAGGCCAGGCCGAACTGGTGGATCTTCAAGCAGGTCGCGAAGCGGTTCGGGCACGAATGGCCGTCGAACAGCGGCCGGGAACTCTGGGACAACGAAATCTCGGTTCTCTGCCCGGCCTTCGCGGGGATCAAGTTCTCCCGTCTCGACAATATCGGGGGCATCCAGTGGCCCTGTCCGAACGAGGAGCACCCCGGAACCCCCATCCTCCACAAGGACGGCAAATTCTCCCGGGGGAAGGGCCTTTTCCAGGCCATCGACTGGGTTCCGAGCAGCGAGCAGCCTGACGGGGAATATCCGATGGTGCTGAGCTCCGGCCGCCGTCTTGTCCACTACCACTCAAGGACCCAGACGGGCCGGGCGAAGGGACTCAACGAGCGGATGCCCGAGGAGTTCGCCGACATCTCCGTCCAGGATGCCGAGCGGCTTGGCATTTCCCACGGCGAGGTCATTCGGGTGAAATCCCGCCGCGGAGAGGTGCGGATCAAGGCAAACGTCTCAAAGCGCATCGCACCGGGGATGGTCTGGATGTCCTTCCACTTCTGGGAGACCAACGCCAACCATCTGCTGAGCGGCGACCTCAAGCATTTTGATCCGGACACCATGACGCCCTCCTTCAAGGCGTGCGCCGTGAGGATCGAGAAGATCGCCTGATGCGCTTCGGACCCTTTTCCTCTTACGAGGAGTATCTGAAAGAACTGGAGCGGTTTCACGGCAAGAAAGCCCCCGGGGGTGTCCTGGCGGTCCACATGGTCGCGCTGGCCCGGGAGCTGCTGCCTGAAGGCATTCTCATGGACGTGATCTGCGAGACACGGAAGTGTCTTGCAGACGCCATCCAGCTGCTCACCCCCTGCACCGTGGGGAACCACTGGCTGAAAATAGTGGACACGGGCAGGTTCGCCGCCGTGTTCTACGACAAGCAGACCGGCGATGGCGTCCGGATCTCCCTCAGCATGGAACGGCTGAAAGAGTACCCGGCCGTGAACGAATGGTTCCTCAAGCTTGTACCGAAAAAGGACCAGGACCTGGAGGCCATCCTGGAGGGCATCAACAGGGCGGGGACCGCGCTTTTCGACTCGAGCCCGGTGATGGTGGACCCGAAGGTGCTCCAGGTTCGCCCCAAAGTGCCCCCGGTGATCTGCCCGGTCTGCGGAGAGGCCTATCCTCCCTTCCACGGACCGGTCTGCCGGGGATGCCAGGGATTCACTGAGGCCTACTTCAGGGAACCGG
>Ga0209722_1002309_pt1 | contig 15002 bp, 14 predicted proteins | sample BioC12SIPDNA_2_FD_185745 | JGI IMG/M metagenome (GOLD analysis project Ga0209722, IMG submission 185745) | Anaerobic biogas reactor microbial communites from Washington, USA - Biogas_R1_A C12 SIP DNA (SPAdes) (version 2) | ecosystem: Engineered > Bioreactor > Anaerobic > Unclassified | place... | reverse complement strand
TGAGGCAGCCCCTGGACCTGGCCCGGGAGGCTCCCCTCTCCGCACCACACGTCGTGGTAGGCCGTCTGGCGGCCGACCACGATATCGAAAAGCTGCATGCCCGGGGCCACCCCGCCGGCGCAGCCGGAATTGACGATACAGTCCGGATGCTCCTTCAAAATAAACTCGGTGGCGGCGCGGGCGGCGCCGGCTTTGCCGATGCCGGACTGCACGACGTCATCCACACCCGCCCGGCGCAGGGCCTCGCACTCCGAGGCCATCGCTACAATCAGTCCCGCTTTCATTTTTCCAGAATAACGAATCCGTCGAGCACGGAGAGCTCGGACAGCGCTCCCGTTTCATTCTGGCCGAAGCCCGGCGTTGTAAGGAATATCTTTTTCATATCAATGCAAATACAGGGAATCAATGAACCATGTGCCCAGGATGCCCCTTCCTGCCGGAGAAGAGACGCTGCGGCAGCTCCATCGCGAGGATGATGCCGAGCACGATGGCGACCGCCGCCTTGACGGCATCCCAGCCGCTCGACAGCGACAGCGTGAACTGTCCGGAGACCATATAATAAGTGAACCAGAAAAGACCGGCTCCCGGCACCAGCGGAAAGATGCCGCAGAGCAGGAACACCTGCGCCGGGCACTTCTGCCACACCGCCGCGATGCGCGCAAGCATGCAGACGAACACCGACGCCAGGATGATGGCGATCATGGGGGCCGCCGCCGCATAGCGCACCAGGATCAGATAGAGGGCCCAGCCGGCAGCGCCGACAAGACCGGCGGCCGTGAACTGCGGGCGCGGCACGCCGAACAGCCCGGCAAAGGCGAAGGTGCCGGCGAATGCGGCAAGGATCTGGACCGCCAGACTGGCCGTCTGGGGAGAAACGTTCAGCCCGTGCAGAGCGATCACCCCGCCGAAGACCCAGCCGTCCAGCATGAAGCCGAAAGCCACGCCGAGGGCGATGCAGACGAATCCCAGCATCGCATCCGTCAGGCGTGTCAGCCCGGCCAGATAGTCGGAGTTCGCAAGGTCCCGGACCCCGTTGACAAACGGGACACCGGGGATCAGCGGCATGATCGAGCCGATGATCATGTTGCTCAGGCTCCCGCCGAAACCAATCCTATAGAAAGCAAGACACAACAGCGTGGCAACCAACGCATTGCTAAGCCCGCCGACAATCTTGGAGAGATGGCGTACGCTCACGAAGTACATATAGAGGAACAAGACCAGACCCACCACGAAAGCGGCGGCACAGTCCAGCCAGCTGCCGCCGAACACGGCGCTGAAACCCGCGGCGCCGACGGCCGTGCAGAGGGCCGTCATCCAGGCCGGCTGGGACGGGGCGTTGCGGATGATCCGCAGCCGCTCGCGCGCCTGCTCCAGGGAGCACAGCCCGTTGGAAATGTCATAGCTCAGGCGGTTGACCGCCACCACCTTGGACAGCTGGATCCCCTTCAGGGGGATGAACTCCACGTTGGCGTAGGTCTGCGCCTGCCCGCCGCCGGAGCGCACATGATTGATCCTCCCGGTGGTGAAAATGCCGTTGCTGATCACGAAAAAGCTGCCCGAATCCACCCCGTAGGTCGTGGCGATCCGAGCCATGATATCCTCCACGCGGGAGATCTCCGCACCGTTTTCCAGCAGGATGTGTCCCGCTTCGGAGGCGACCTCCAGCACTTCGGCCAGTTCGTTTTCCATAAGTTCTTCCATCGATGCAAATATAAGCGAAAAGGGGGAAAAATACTAACTTTGCAAACATGATCAAAAACATCCTCTTCGATTTCGACGGGACCCTCGCCGACACCTCCGAAGGCATCGTCCGCTGCACGCAGGCCACCCTGCGGGAGATGGGCCTGCCGGCCTCCACCCCCGGGCGCATCCGCGCCACCATCGGCCTGCCGCTCGGGAAATGCTTCGAGGACGGCACGGACACGCCCCCGGAACGCGTGGAGGAAGCCTGCCAGACCTACCGGCGGCTGTTCAACGAGATCGCCATCCCCTGCATCACCCTGTTCGACGGCGTGGCGGAGACGATCGCCGCCCTGCACGCGGAAGGGCTGCGCTTCGCCATCTGCACCTCGCGCAGCAGCGCCTCGCTGCTGACGCTGCTGGAAGAGAACGGCATCGGAGCCTATTTCAGCGCCCACACCAGCAACGACGACGTCCACCTGCTGCGGGCAAAGCCCAAGCCGGCGCCGGACCTGGCCCTGCTGCTGCTCGGGCGGCTCGGCGCCCGCGCGGAAGAATCACTCGTGGTGGGCGACACCGTCTTCGACCTGGAGATGGGCCGCGGCGCCGGCTGCCGCACCTGCGGGGTGACCTACGGCAACCAGGACCGCACCCTGCTGGAGCGCGCGGCGCCCGACGCGCTCATCGACCGCATCACGGAGCTGCCGGGGGTGCTCCGGAACGAATAATTTGTTATATTTGTAAAAATCATCACCCTATGCTCAGGCTTCCGGACAACGCCTCCATCGGAGATTATTACATTTCCCGCCTCATCAAGAAAGGACCGTACAACGACTGCTACGCCATCCGCGACGAGAAAGGCACGCCCTTCTTCATGAAAGCCTTCGATCTCGGGCGCATCCCCGACAAGATGCTCGTGGAAGGCATCGTCGAAGAAATCTGGCAATGCCGCCGGATCAGCCATCCCAACATCGTCAAGTATGTCGCCGACGGCGTCCTGTCCGTCAGCAGGCACAAATACCCCTGCCTGGTCACCCAGTTCTTCAACGGGGCGCTCCTGTCGGAGACCCAGCGCGGAGGCCGGACCTTCTCCGTCGCCGAGACGAAAGCCCTCCTCATCCCCATCCTCGAGGCCCTGGTGTACCTCCACGGCGAGCTGGGGGTGAACCACAACGACCTCACCCCGCGCAACATCCTCCTCGAGACCTCCCCCGAAGGGGAAATCACCCCGAAGATCATCGACCTGGGGCACATGCACGCCGAGATCGAGAGCGCACCCCCCTTCCCGCTGACGACCTCAATGTGATGTACATGGCGCCGGAGGCGCTGAAAGGCAGTTTCAACGCCAAGAGCGACGTCTTCTCCGTCGCGGCGATCCTCTACACCATGCTCTACGGCTTCGCCCCCTGGGACTGCGGCATCTCGGAGAAGACCCCCTACTATTCGAAGAAAATCACCGTCCAGCACGCCCGGGAGGCACCCCTGTTCTTTCCCAACCACAAGCCGGACGACCCTGAGATCATCGACCTGCTGGAGCGGGGACTCCGCTTCGATCCGGCCGGGCGCCCCAGCGCCGCGGAATTCCTCGAGATGCTCTCGGCGGGCTGCGCCCCGCAATCCCCCGCCCTCTCCCACAACCAGGCGACCCGGCGGCGGACGCCCGACAAACCGCAGGCCCCGCAGACCCCGCAGGAGCCGCCGCAGACCCCTTCCGACCAGACGGAAAAGCCCCGCGAGGACAGCGTCCAGCTGGAGGCCCGCAAGGGCAAGCCCGGCGACGGCGGCTTCGCCGACGTGGCCGGCATGAGCGCGCTCAAGCAGGAGCTCATCAACCGCGTGATCTGGGTCCTGAAGGACAAGGAAAAGGCCGCCCGCTACCGCCTGACGCCACCCAACGGCATGCTGCTCTACGGCCCCCCGGGCTGCGGCAAGACCTTCTTTGCCAAGAAGTTTGCGGAGGAATCGGGCTTCAACTACTACCTCGTGAACGGCTCCGACCTCGGCAGCACCTACATCCACGGCACCCAGGGCAAGATCGCCGACCTGTTCAAGAAGGCCGCGCAGAACGCCCCGTCCGTGATCTGCTTCGACGAGTTCGACGCCTTCGTCCCCGCCCGCGGATCGGACTCGGCCCGCCACCGCGCGGACGAGGTCAACGAATTCCTCTCCCAGCTCAACAACTGCTCCGAGCGCGGCATCTTCGTCATCGGCACGACCAACCGCATGGACATGATCGATCCGGCCGTCCTCCGCAAGGGACGCCTGGACCTCAAATATGAAATCCCGGCCCCGGACGCAGAGACGCGCCGGGCCATGCTGGAGCTGTACCTCCACGGCCGTCCGGTGGACGGCGACCTCAACCTGGACAAGCTCACCCAGCTCACCGAAGGCTACGCCTCCTCCGACATCGCCTTCATCGTCAATGAATCGGCCATGGTCGCGGCCCTCGCCGACCAGGGCATCACCCAGCAGATTCTCGAAGAATCCATCAACAGCAATCCCTCCTCCCTGTCCGCCCCGAAACGGGTCCGGATCGGCTTTGACAGCTATTAAACCCCCTACCAGCCATGAAGAAGAGCGAATTCGAACAATACGCCACCCTCGCGCGCGGCGTCAACCCCATGACCCTCCGGGACTATCAGGCGGCGGTCGGCGCCTACATCAACCCGACCATCATCGAGGAGCGCCCGCTCAACGTGGCGTCGATGGACGTGTTCAGCCGCCTGATGATGGACCGCATCATCTTCCTCGGCGTCGGCATCAACGACGACGTGGCCAACATCATCCTCGCGCAGCTGCTGTTCCTCTCGTCCGTGGACGCCAACAAGGATATCTCCCTGTATATCAACACCCCGGGCGGACAGGTCTCCAGCGGCCTGGCGATCTATGACACGATGCAGCTGATCCAGCCCGACGTGGCCACCATCTGCACGGGCATGGCCGCCTCGATGGGCTCCCTGCTGCTCTGCGCGGGACAGAAAGGCAAGCGCTCCGCCCTGCCGCACTCGCGCGTGCTGATCCACCAGCCGCTCGGCGGCGCCGAAGGCCAGGCCTCCGACATCCTCATCGCCGCCAAGGAGATCGAAAAGGCCCGCGCGGAGCTCATTTCCCTCATCGCCCAACACAGCGGCCAGCCCTACGACAAAGTCTTCGCCGACGCCGACCGCGACTACTGGATGAGCGCCGACGAAGCCCTCGGCTACGGCATGATCGACAAGATCCTGAGCAAAAAGGATTGACGCAGATTTGCATTTCCGGAAATAATTGATAACTTTGCGATGTATGAAGTACAGCCTCGCATATCATCATCACCACCGAATCTGAAGATCCGGTAGGTCGGTGCATATGCGTATGCATAGCAACATTGGGGCTTGCCGGACATCCGGGAAGCCTTTTTTATTATAGTTAGTAGATTTATGTTAAGACTAGCCATCCAATCCAAGGGCCGTCTCAACGAAGACACCACCGCCCTGCTGCGCGAGATCGGGATCGACATCGACGACTCGCGCCGGAAGTTCCTGGCCCAGGCGCCGAATTTCCCCTTGGAACTCCTCTATATGCGCGATGACGACATCCCGCAGGTCGTCGCCAGCGGCACGGCCGCCCTCGGCATCGTGGGACTCAACGAAGTCGTGGAGCGCGGCTTCGACGTGGAGGTCGTCGCGAAGCTCGGCTTCGGCGCCTGCCGCATCTCCCTGGCCGTTCCCAAGTCCGTCGACTACGACGGGCCGCAGTGGTTCGCGGGCAAGCGCATCGCCACCTCCTACCCCCGGATCCTGCGCTCCTGGCTGCAGGAACAGGGCATCGAGGCGAAGATCGAAGTGATCACCGGCTCCGTGGAGATCGCCCCGGCCGCCGACATCTCCGACGCCATCTTCGACATCGTCTCGTCCGGCGGGACGCTGGTGTCCAACGGGCTGCGCGAGGTGGAGAAGGTCTTCTTCTCCGAGGCCGTGCTCATCTCCAACGGCAAACTGGACGAAGCGGAGCGGAAGACCCTCGACGAGATGCTCTTCCGCATCGACTCCGCCATGGTGAGCCGCCGCAAGAAGTACATCCTGATGAACCTCCCGCTCGCCTCCGTGGACGAAGCGACCCGGATCCTGCCCGCCATGCGCAGCCCGACCGTGATGCCGCTGGCCGCCGAAGGCTGGTGCTCGATGCACTCCGTCGTGGACGAAGCCGATCTCTGGGACAAGATCCGCCAGCTCAAGGCCATCGGCGCCGAGGGCATCCTCGTACTCAACATAGACAAAATCATTCCGTAACGATATGGAGAGCTACCTCAATCCCCCGCGGGAGCAATGGCCGGCGCTGTGCCGGCGCCCTTCCTCCGTCAATCCGACGGTGCGCGCCCGCGTGGAAGCCATCCTGAAGCGCGTGCGCGAACAGGGCGACGAAGCGCTCCGCGCGCTCTCGCTGGAGATCGACGGCCGTCCGCTCGAGGCGATCGAAGTGGGCGCGGAAGAGATCCGCGAAGCCCAGGCGCGCGTGGGCGAGCCCGTGAAACGCGCCGTCGCGCAGGCCGAAGCCAACATCCGCGCCTTCCACGAGGCCCAGCGCCCGCAGGAGATCTCCGTACAGACGGCCCCGGGCGTGCGCTGCATCCAGCGCCCCGTGCCCATCGCCCGCGTGGGCCTGTACATCCCCGGCGGCACGGCGCCCCTGTTCTCCACCGTGCTGATGCTCGCCGTGCCGGCGGCCATCGCCCAGTGCCCCGAGGTGGTGCTCTGCACCCCGGCGGGCAAGGACGGCAAGGTCAACGCCGAAGTGCTCTACACCGCCGCGTACTGCGGCGTGAAGCGCATCTTCAAGCTCGGCGGCGCCCAGGCCGTGGCCGCCATGGCCTACGGCACGCAGACGGTCCCGCAGGTGGACAAGATCTTCGGTCCCGGCAACCAATACGTCACCACCGCCAAGCAGCTGCTCTCCGCCGACACCGTGGCCATCGACATGCCCGCCGGGCCGTCCGAGGTCATGGTCGTCACCGACGGCTCCGTCCCCGCCTCCTTCCTCGCCGCCGACCTGCTCTCGCAGGCCGAGCACGGCGCCGACAGCCAGGTGATGCTGGTGTGCACCGACACGCAGACGGAAGGGCGGGTCCGCGAAGAGCTGGAGCGGCAGACCGCCGCGCTGCCCCGCGCGGACTACGTGCGGCAGGCCCTGGACAAGAGCCGCTGCATCGTGCTTCCCGACGCCGAAGACCGCATCGCCTTCGCGAACGCCTACGCCCCCGAACACCTCATCCTCTCCGTGCAGGATCCCTGGCAGCTCGCCGCCCGGATCACGGCCGCGGGCAGCGTGTTCGTCGGAGCGTGGACCCCGGAGAGCGCGGGCGACTACGCCTCCGGCACCAACCACACCCTGCCCACCTGCGGCTGGGCCCGCTCCTTCAGCGGGGTCAACCTGGACAGCTTCTACCGCAAGATGACCCTGCAGGAGCTCAGCCCGGAGGGGCTGCGCGCCCTGTCGGAGACCATCGTCACCATGGCGGAGGCGGAGGGTCTGCAGGCCCACGCCAACGCCGTCAAAATCCGCCTGAACGATGAATAGCATAGAACGACTCGTCCGCCCCAACATCCGCGCCCTGTGCCCCTACAGCACGGCCCGCGACGAATACCAGGGCCCGCTGGGCATCTTCCTGGACGCCAACGAGAGCCCCTACCCCACCGGCTGGAACCGCTACCCGGATCCGCACCAGAAGGCGCTCAAGGAGCAGATCTCCCGCATCAAGGGCGTCCCCGCGGACAGCATCTTCCTGGGCAACGGCAGCGACGAAGCCATCGACCTGTGCTTCCGCGTGTTCTGCAAACCGGGCACGGACAACGCCATCGCCATCTCCCCCAGCTACGGCATGTACGGCGTGGCCGCCGACATCAACGACGTCCGCCTGCGCAGCGTCCCCCTGGGACCGGACTTCTCGCTGCCCGCGAAAGAACTCCTCGCCGCCGCCGACGCCCGCAGCAAGCTGCTCTTCCTGTGCAGCCCCAACAACCCTTCGGGCAACGCCTTTCCCGCCGCGGAGCTCTCGGCGCTCATCGCCCGCTTCCCGGGCATCGTGGTGCTGGACGAGGCCTACGCCGACTTCAGCGCCGAAGGCAGCCTGCGCGGCCGCCTGTCGGAATTCCCCAACCTGATCATCCTCCAGACCCTGTCCAAGGCCTACGGTCTCGCCGCGCTGCGGCTCGGCATGGCCTTCGCGAGCCCCTACATCATCCGGCTGATGTCCATGGTCAAGTACCCCTACAACATCAACCAGTCCACCCAGGAGCTCGTCGCCAAGGCCCTGCGCGAGCCGGTCGAGGACCGGATCGCCGAGACCGTCTCGCAGCGCCGGCAGCTGGCGGCGGAGCTTCCCGCCTTCCGCTGCGTGCGGCGCGTGTACCCCAGCGACGCCAACTTCCTGCTGGTGCAGGTGGACGACGCCGACCGGCTTTATGCGCACCTGCTCGCCGACGGCATCATCGTCCGCAACCGCAGCCGGGTGCCCCAATGCGCGGGCTGCCTGCGCATCACCGTCGGACTCCCTTCCGAAAACGACAAACTCCTGACATCCCTGCAAGCATATGAAAAAGGCGATATTCATCGATAGGGACGGCACCCTGCTGGCCGAGCCCGCCGACGAGCAGATCGACGCCCTCGAGAAAGTCCGCTTCGTGCCCGGCGCCATCAGCGGCATGAAGGCCCTGACGGGCCTGGGCTACGAGCTCGTGATGGCCTCCAACCAGGACGGCCTCGGCACGCCCGCCTTCCCCGAAGAATGCTTCTGGCCGGCCCAGAACCTGCTCCTGAAGACCCTGGAGGGCGAAGGCGTCGTCTTCGACGACATCCTCATCGACCCTTCGATGCCGGAGGAGCATTCCCCGAAGCGCAAGCCCGGCACGGGGATGTTCGGCAAGTACCTCGACGGCTCCTACGACCTCGCCGCGAGCTGGGTGATCGGCGACCGGGACACGGACCGCCGGCTGGCGGAGAACCTCGGCGCGCAGGCGCTGCTGGTGGGCGAGCTGGACTGGGCGCAGATCGCCGAGACCATCCGCAGCAGTGCGCGCAGCGCCACGGTGGCGCGCAAGACCGGCGAGACCGACATCCGGGTGCGCGTGGACCTCGACGGCAAGGGGCCGTCGGGCGTGGACACCGGCCTGAAATTCTTCGACCATATGCTCTCGCAGCTCATCCACCACGGGGGCATCGCCCTGGAAATCAAGTGCAAGGGCGACCTGGAAGTGGACGAGCACCACACCGTCGAGGACGTGGGCATCGCCCTCGGCGAGGCGCTGCGGCAGGCCCTGGGCGACAAGCTCGGCATCGGCCGCTACGGCTTCGCCCTGCCCATGGACGAGAGCCGCGCCATCGTGCTGCTGGACTTCGGCGGCCGGAGCGAACTCGTCTGGGACGTGGCATTCACCCGAGAATACGTGGGCGACGTGCCCACGGAAATGTTCAAGCACTTCTTCAAGTCGCTGTCCGACGCCATGCGCGCCAACCTCTACGTCCAGGCGCGCGGCGAGAACAACCACCACCTCGCGGAGTCCGTCTTCAAGGCCTTCGCCCGCTCGCTGCGGCAAGCGGTGCGGCGGAATGTCTTCTCCTACGACTTACCCTCCAGCAAAGGCCTGCTATGATCGCGATCATCGACTACGACGCCGGCAATATCCGTTCGGTCGGCAATGCGCTGCAGCGCCTGGGTGCGGAATACGAACTCACGGCGGATCCCGCCCGCATCCTCGCCGCCGACAAGGTCATCCTGCCCGGCGTGGGCAACGCCGCCCGGGCCATGGAGAACCTCCGCGAACGCGGTCTTTGCGAACTGATTACGGGCTTGCGCCGCCCCGTGCTGGGCATCTGCGTGGGCATGCAGCTGATGTGCCGCGACTCCGAGGAGGGCCCCACGCAGGGGCTGGGCCTCTTCGACGCCCGCGTGCGGCGCTTCATCGATACTCCGGGGGCCAAGGTCCCCCACATGGGCTGGAACGCCATCGGCAACCTCGACAGCAAGCTGTTCAAGGACCTGCCGGGCGGCAGCTTCGTCTATTTTGTGCACTCATACTACCCGACACTGTGTCCCGACACCATCGCGACCTGCCGCCACGGCGGGCAGACGTTCAGCGCAGCGCTCAAGTACGAGAATTTCTACGGTACCCAGTTTCACCCTGAGAAGAGCGGCTCCGCCGGGGCCGCGATTCTCCGCAACTTCCTCGCCCTATGATCCATATCATTCCCGCCATCGACCTGATTGACGGACGCTGCGTGCGCCTGACAATGGGTGACTACTTTACAAAGAAGACCTACGACGGCTCCCCCGTGGACATGGCACGCAGCTTTGCCGACTGCGGCGTGGAGCGTATCCACCTCGTGGACCTGGACGGCGCCAGGAAAGGATCGCCGAAGAACCTCGCCACGCTCGAAGCCATCGCCTCGGCGGTGTCCTGCGAGCTCGAATGGGGCGGCGGCATCTCCGACGACAGCGTGTTGAAAAGCGTTTTCGACGCGGGCGCCACGCACGCCATCATCAGCAGCATGGCCGCCCTGCATCCGGAGCGCTTCGAGGCCTGGCTTACCCAATACGGGGCCCGCATGATCCTCGGCGCCGACGTGCGCAAAGGCCGCGTCGCCGTGGCCGGATGGCTGGACTCCATCTCCCTGGGCGTGGACGACCTCGTCGCGCGTTTCCTGCCCTTCGGCCTGCAGGAGTGCATCGTCACGGAGATCTCCCGCGACGGCATGCTGCAGGGCCCCGCCTCGGCGCTCTACGTGCGCCTGCAGCGGGACTTCCCCGAGCTGAGCTTCACGGTCAGCGGCGGCATCTCCGGGATGCAGGACATCCGCGCGCTGGATGCGCTCAAGCTGCGCAAGGTCATCGTGGGCAAAGCCATTTACGAGAAACGTATCAGTCTGGAAGACATCAAGTCATGGTCGCAAAGCGCATCATCCCCTGCCTCGATGTAAAGGACGGCCAGGTGGTCAAGGGCATCAACTTCGAGGGGCTCCGCGAGGTGGGCGACGCCGTGCAGATGGGCGTGCAGTATGCCCGTGACGGCGCCGACGAGCTGGTCTATCTCGACATCAGCGCCACCCAGGAGGGGCGGCGCACCTTCGCCGCGCTCGTGGAGCGCATCGCCCTCGGGATCGACATCCCCTTCACCGTGGGCGGCGGCATCGGGGGCGTGGAAGACGCCGCCCGGCTGCTCGACGCCGGAGCCGACAAGATCTCCGTCAACAGCGCCGCCATCGCGGATCCTTCGCTGATCGGGCGCATCGCCGACAAATACGGCAGCCAGTTCGTCGTGGTGGCGATCGACGCCAAATGCATCGACGGCCGCTGGACCTGCACCACCCACGGCGGCAAGCGCCTCACCGACGTGGAGCTCTTCGCCTGGGCCCGCGAGGCGCAGGAGCGCGGCGCCGGCGAGATCCTCTTCACTTCGATGGACCACGACGGCACCTGCGCCGGCTATGCCGACGCCGTCTATGCCCGCCTCGCTCGGGAGCTCTCCATCCCGGTCATCGCCTCGGGCGGCGCCGGGAGCATCGAGGATATCCGCCGTGTGCTGACCGAAGGCTGCGCCGACGCCGCCCTCGCCGCCAGCATCTTCCACTACGGCCAGATCCCGATTCCCCAACTCAAGGCAGCCCTGCACGCCGCCGGGATCCCGATACGCATCGCCCACCCTTTTTCCCATGGTAAGTAATTTATTCACTATCAACCGTTTAGCCAATCATATCAGGTAAAAAAGGGGTTGAGATAATTTAATAATTGATTAACTACCAATGAGTTATATTCCACACTTTTCTGATTTTAAACTTGATAAGACCGGAGACGGATTGCTTCCGGTGATCATTCAGGATGACACGACGCTGAAAGTCCTGATGCTGGGCTATATGAACGAAGAGGCTTTCGACAAGACCGTCGCCAGCGGCCTCGTGACCTTCTGGTCCCGCAGCCGCCAGTGCCTCTGGACCAAAGGCGAGACCAGCAAGCATTTCCTGCACCTCGTCTCGATGTATCCCGACTGCGACGGCGACACCCTGCTCATCCGGGCGCAGCCCGACGGGCCCACCTGCCACCGCGGCACCACGGCCTGCTTCGACACCCCCGACGAAGAAGGCTTCATCCGCACCCTGCAGGCGCTCGTCGCCGACCGCCACGAGAAGATGCCGGAAGGGTCCTACACCACCAAGCTTTTCATCAAGGGCCCCAAAGCGATCGGCAAGAAGGTCATCGAAGAAGCCGGCGAAGCCGTCATCGAAGCCGTGGACGGCATGCGCGGCCGCTTCATCTACGAAGCCTCCGACCTCATCTACCACCTCCTCGTCCTGCTGGAGCAGCAGGGCGTCAGTCTCGCCGAGCTCGAGCGGGAGCTCGTCCTTCGGCACCAGTAGATTTGCAAAGACAACAGAAATCTCCTATCTTTGCGCCGGCTTGCAAGGTGCAGGCCAAGGGGTGCTGAGGCCCTTGGGGCCGAGGCTGAGATGATACCCTCACACCTGATCGGGGTAATGCCCGCGTAGGAACCGTTATCTTCCCATCCCCTTATTGTATAATTTATTTACAATTAAGGATTTATCATGATCAAAAGCCTTTTGCGCGCCGTGCTGCCGGGCCTGCTGGCCTGCGGCGCGGCCGTGTCCGCCGCCGCCCAGGCGCCGGATTCCCTCCAGGTCGAGCAGCTCCAGGATGTCGTCATCAGCGCCGTGCGCGCCACCAAGGACGCGCCCTACGCCGTCGCCAACATCAGCCGGCGGGAGCTGCAGGACTTCTCCGTGACCGGCATCGAGCTGCCGATGCTCTTCGCCCGCACGCCGGGCATCATCGCCTGGGGCGAGAACGGCGTGGGCACGGGCACCAGCTACCTGCGCATCCGCGGCGCCGGCGGATCCCGCATCAACGTGACCCTCGACGGCGTGCCGCTCAACTCCCCCGAAGACCAGACCGTCTTCTGGGCCAACATGAACTCCTACGGCGCCCTGATGGGCAGCGTCCAGATCCAGCGCGGCGTGGGCAGCTCCACCAACGGCGACGGCGCCTTCGGCGGCACCATCGCCCTGGGCACCAAGGCCCCCTCGCTCGTGCCGACGGCCGAGCTGACGGCCTCCTACGGCTCCTGGGACACGATGAAGCTCGGCGTGAACGCCTCCACGGGCCTGCTCTGGAACCACCTCGTCCTCGAAGGCGGCTACCACCAGACCACCACCGACGGCTACCTGGACGGCACCGCCGGCCGCTCCGGCAATTATTTCGGCGGCCTGAGCTGGCTGGGACGCGACTGGAAACTCTCCTACAAGCTCATCGGCAACTTCGAGACCACCGGCCAGGCCTGGAACGGCGTCACGGCCGGCAACGACGACCTCTCCATCATGGACGGGACCTACGGCGCGCAGACCGGCATCCGCACCTACCGGGACATGCACGAAGCCGGCCTGGGCCGCTTCAACTCCCTCTACGAGCAGATGCTCATCGACGGCAGCACCTACACCCTCGAGCGCTACCGGATGCGCGACGGCGACCTCTGGCCCCGCACCACCGACAACTTCTGGCAGACCCACCACATCCTCAACTTCGCCTGGGACATCAATGAATCCTGGAAACTCTCCGTCAGCCCGCACTACACCCACGGCTACGGCTACTACGAGGAGTTCCGCTACCAGAACAAGCTGACCAAATACGGCATCCCCACCTTCACCGACGCACAGGGCAACACCGTGAAGCGCAGCGACTTCGTCCGCCAGAAAGGCCTCACGCAGGATGCGTACGGCGTGGTGGCGAACCTGGCCTGGCGCAAGGAGGCCTGGGACGTGATCGGCGGCGCGAGCGTGCAGCAGTTCCGGGGCAACCACTTCGGCTACCTGACCTACATCGGCAACCAGACCCTGCACGGCCTGCTGATCGCGACGGACGGTCCGCTCCAGTACTACGACTCCGACGCCTCCAAACTGGACGCCAGCGCCTTCGTCAAGGCCGCCTATGCGCTGTCTGCGGACTGGAGCGTCTTCGGCGACCTGCAGTACCGCCACGTGGACTACCGCACCGACGGCTACAACGACAAATACTACGTGGACGACAACGGCATGCCTCATAAGCACTTCCTGGACGTGGACGAACAATACGGCTTCTTCAACCCCAAGGCCGGCGTCAACTACCAGCACGGCGGCCACCGGGCCTACGCCTCGTTTGCGATGAGCCACCGCGAGCCGGAACGCAACAATTTCACCGACAACGGCAAATACCCCTTCCCGCGCGCCGAGCGCCTGCTCGACTGGGAGGCGGGCTACCAGTGGTCGGGCTCCCGCTTCCAGGCGGGCGTGAACCTCTACTACATGCGCTACAAGGACCAGCTGGTGCAGACCGGCGAAGTGAGCGACATCGGCGAGGCGCTGACCACCAACATCCCCGACTCCTACCGTATGGGCGCCGAGCTGACGGCCCGCTGGGACCTCACCTCCTGGCTGAGCCTCGAGGGCAACGCCGCCCTCAGCCGCAACCGCCTGCTGGACTTCGACGAGGTCGTCGAGGACTGGGACAACGGCACCCGCAAGATCCACTACGACGACGCGCCGCTGGCCTATTCGCCGGAGGCCATCCTCAACGGCTTCGTCAACCTGCACTTCGGCGCCTTCCGCGCCGTCTGGCACAGCAACTACGTCGGCCGGATGTATCTGGACAACACGGGCAACCAGGACCGCTCGCTGCCCGCCTACAGCCTCACGGACCTGAGCCTGAACTACTCGCTCCGGCCGCGCAAAGTGCTGAAGGAGATCAACTTCGGCGTGGACCTCAACAACCTCTTCTCCGCCCGCGTGGCGCAGAGCGGCTGGGTGTACAGCGCCATCTACGAGAGCGGCGGACACGGCAACGACAACCGCTACTACCAGATCGGCTTCATCCCGGTGGCGCCGCTCACCGTCCTCGGCCACGTCATCTTACGCTTCTAGGCCATGGACACCCTGCGCTTCCTGGACATCCTCGGATTCGCCGTCGGGCTGGTCTATCTGATCCTCGAGTACAAGGCCAGCATCTGGCTCTGGCTGGCGAGCATCATCATGCCCGCCGTGGACATGGTGCTCTACTACAAGGCCGGGCTGTACGCCGACTTCGGCATGGCCATCTACTACTGCCTCGCGGGCGTGTACGGCTATGTGGCCTGGAAGTGGCTGGGGCGCACGAAGAAGGACAAGGAACGGCCCGTCACGCGCTACCGGCGCGCGCACATCCTCCCGTCGGCCGCCGCACTGGCGGTGCTCTGGTTCGGGATCTGGTGGATCCTGACGCACTGGACCAATTCCACCGTGCCGGTGGCCGACGCCTTCACCACGGCGCTGAG
>Ga0209722_1002308_pt1 | contig 15005 bp, 10 predicted proteins | sample BioC12SIPDNA_2_FD_185745 | JGI IMG/M metagenome (GOLD analysis project Ga0209722, IMG submission 185745) | Anaerobic biogas reactor microbial communites from Washington, USA - Biogas_R1_A C12 SIP DNA (SPAdes) (version 2) | ecosystem: Engineered > Bioreactor > Anaerobic > Unclassified | place... | reverse complement strand
TGCACGAACTGTCCGCCGGCGAACACGTGTTGCGGATCGAGATCGTCGGCGCCAACGACAAGGCCGTCAAGAGCTACATGGTCGGACTCGACTACGTGAAGCTCGAAGAGGCGGCGCCCGCGTTCTATCTGCCCGAGGACGCGGACTACACGATTCTGGATTCGGTGGCCGACTCGGTCCGCTTCACCATCGAGCGGACGCTGGTCGAATACAAAGGCAATCTGTCGAGCAAGTCCAGCTTCGTCGACAAGGACGGGAACATCATGGGCTGGCACGACTTCGGCAACCTGGAGGGCCCGGGCTGGGCCGCCAACGCGGTCGGCGGCGCGTACGAACTGCACGCCTACGGCCGACGTCACAGGGATCCGACGCTACATCGCAAGGCCTTGTCGATCCTGGACCACGTCCTGACGGCCGGCTTCATCGACTACGAGACCGGCTTCATCACAGGCTACCGCGAAACCACGACCGACCGCTTCTGCCTGAACTATCAGCACAAGGACAACTGGTTCTGTCCCGGCTCGATGGCCAAGATCGCCTATCAACTGCTGCTGTTCAGCGACGTGGTCGCCGAGCCGCGAAAGAGCCGCATGCGTCAGGTCGCCGTCAAGACCGCCCAGTGGATCGACGCGAACGTGAAGTCCACGCCCAACGGCTGGTATCCCAGACGCTGCAAGCCCAACGGCGAACACCATCCGCAGAACGCCTACGGCGATGGGGACATCCTCTTCGAAAAGAGCGGCGACAGCCTGTTCATCCTCCAGCTCTACACGGCATTGACACAGCGAAACCTGGCCGACTACACCGAGACCGTCCGTGAGAAGATCAAGGTCTTCATAGACGCCGGCGGCATCTTCGGCAGCATCAACCACGACACCTACGACGAACACGAGTGCGTCGCGTACGCGGTGGCGTTTCGCGTGCTGCGCGAGGCCGCCTCACTGCTGAAGGACCAGCGCGTCGGCGCCTTCGCCTACGAGAGATGCCTGGCCGGCCTCGACCGGTTCAAGATGGCCGAGGATCGCAACGGCGTACGGACCAAGGGCCTGCTCTATATGGAGGACAGTTGGGACACCGCCTATCTCTGGGAGAACGCCGAGGCGTCGCTGGCCTATCTCGAAGCGTATCGGGACACGGGCAACACCGCATATCTGCTCGACGGCCTGACCATCCTTCGGGCCATCTCGAAACACCACCAGCGCGACACGGGCTTCCTGACCGAGGGCGTGGACTGGAACAACCACGTGGGCCGGCAGCACCACTTCGACAACGCCGAGTTCGGCGCGATCCAGTACACCGAGCCGTTCCTGAACAACCTGCATATCGTCGAGCCGACCCTGCTGGCGGTCGAACTCGGCGTAGCGACAGGCGCGGCTACGGCCCCGTGATCTGGATTCGCCTGGCATCCTCCGAGACGAGCAGATGCGGGCGCTTTTCGATGTCGAGAATCTCGGCGTGGGAATCGGCCATGCGCCGGTACCAGAGCGTGGCCTTCAGATGCACCTGGCGTCCGGCCAGATCTGGCGGCACCTGCCAGGCGTACTTCTCGACGCGGGTTTCGCCCGGAACCAGGCGGTTTCCGACGATTCGGACCGCATACCACTGGCCGAATGTCACCTTGTCCGCCGAGTCCAGAAAGACGTCATGATAGATGCGGTCGCCCTCGGGCAATGCGTCCCGGGAGATGGCCTGGCTGGCCGCACTATGGCTGGGATAGGCCTCGGCCCGGCTCGACGTGATGAAATAGCGATCGTTCGGGTCCTGCGGGTTCGGCGGCACGGGGATGTGCTGGAGTTCGCGGCCCTCGGCGTCGCAGACGGCTACGCGCAGCCAGACATCCCGCTCTTCGGTGGCTCCGGTCGGAAACAGATGGCCCGTGGCGATGTCGCTGATCGACACCTCCAGCGGCACGACGCTGCCGGCGGCAACGGTCGTCGCGTCCAGACCCAGCTTCACACGGGCGGCCCCTTCGACGAAGCCGGTGAACCCGCCGCCGAACCAGTGGGCGTGGTTCCAGGGTCGTTCGCGGCCCATCTTGGCCGGCTTGCCCTCGCGCGGCGGCATGTGGCAGAACTGGCAGACGATGTCGCGACTGGCATAGGGGGTATCGAGCCATTCGCGATGCGTGGCCTTGACGAAGACGCCGAACGTATTCTGCTCGTTGTGACAGATGCCGCACAATTCGGCGGTTTCGAACAGCTCGGAGACCTGGGTCTTGTGGTACGGCGACCACGGGAACTCCAGATCGGCCCGCTTGGTGTTGCGTCCCGGCCCGGCATCCACACGGTAGTTGTGGTTGACCGGATCGCGTTGGGCGATACCCGAAAGCGAATGGCAGAAATCGCAGAACACGCCGCGATCGGCGTCCTGCTTGGCCTCGGCCAGCGGATTGGTTCCCGCCCGCACGAGGTTCTCACGCAACGGGCCGTATTGGAGGCCGGTCTGCACCTGTCCGATGGTCCGGTACGAATCCAGCCAGGGCCAGGCGCGGTCCCAGAAGTTGTCGGGCTCCTCGACTTTGGGCGGCGGCACGACGCCGGAGAGAAACGCCGACGGCGAATGGCAGCCCAGACAATCGGCGGCGAGACCTTCCATCTTCGGATCGCGAGCGGAGTCCTTGACGGCGTACTGGAAATACTGGGCCTGGAAGAAATCGCCCGTATACGCCCGCGACATCTGCGAGCTCGACCAGTCGGCATACCGCTCGTAGTGGCATCCAACGCAGTCGTAGGGATCTTCCCAGTGATCCATGGCGTGGGTCGGGTCCTTCTGCGTTCTGTCTGCGGCCGGCCTGGCCAGCAGCAGCGCGCCGCCGCAGGCCGACAGAATCAACATCACCTGGCCGATTCGCTTGATGGGGAGCCGAGCGATCATAGGAACCTCCAGAGGTCTTTGAGGGCAGTTTGCGTTCAGAACAGAAGCTCGAAGGTGACGATGCTCTTAAGGACGACGTCGTGGGCTTCGCCGCCCAGACCGAAGCCGGTCCCGACGTTCCAGTGCGCTTTCCAGCCTGGATGGCGGGTGTAGTAGAGGTCCAGCACGGGGAAGACGTAGTGGCCCTGCCGGCTGGAACCCTTCGGACGGGAGACCTCGCCGATCTCGCCATAGAACTCGACGCCGGGACGAACGGCCCAGTCCGGCGTGTTCCACAGGCCGTCGCCCGCATCGTCATAATAGAATCCCGCCGCATATGCGAACTCGACGCCCTCGTCCACGTCGTCGCCACTGGTCTTCTTCTCGAGGATCGGGTTCAGCGCGATGCGGATCGGGCCGAGGTCCTTCTCGACGACCAGACGGAACTCGAACTTCTCCGCGTCGTCGTAGTCCTTGTCGGGGATGATGTACTCGCCGTAGAGCGCCAGGTCGAAGGGCCGCTCGAACTTCTCGAACAGCCGGTAGCGCGCCAGCAGCTTCGACCGGACGTACTCGAAGCTCCCGCCCTGGGGGTCCAGGCAATCCGCGTAGTAGCCGACCGTCAACTTGTGCGACAGGCCGTATTCGACCTCGAAGGAATGGGCCCACATCTTCTCCCGCGACACCGTCTTGTCGAAGTAGGCCATTTCCTCGTCGGAAGAACCGATGTAGGTGGTCCAATAGCTGACCTCGACGGCGCCGGCGTCGGCGGTTTTGTATTCATAGACGCGGAAGAACTGGCCGCGCGCCGCAGCCGCAGCGAGAAAAAACACGAGCAAAGTCGGCCACAAACAAAAGACATGGCGCCTCGATCGCGGCATCGAGGCAATACCGGACAGATCGATCCCACAACTCATGTCGGACTCCTTCTGGATCTGGGCCTTGGGGCGGTGTCGCGATGTGCAGACGGCGGCGATGGCACGAACGGCGTCACGTTGGGAACGAGACGCGAAACAACCGTGTATCCTGACGCAGAGGCTCTCATACGGCCCCCAATCTGTGGTCCTGATTTCCTTTGCGTACGCGATCTCCTCTACGTTACAATCGCAGCGATGTCAACAGAAATTTGCGGGATGGTCGTCTTCGACTCAGGAGTTGACAACATGAGACAGCAGCGAGCGATTTGGATTCTGGTATTCGCCGTCGCCATCGTGTTCGGGACCGGCCTGGCGTATGGCGAGGAGCATCTGGTGCCGGCGGACAAACAACTGACGGCCGGCTATCTGCAGAACCTTCGCGAACGCGGCGACCGCGCGGTCTACGCGGCCTCGGAGTCGCAGACCCTCGGCATGCCCGTCAGCGGAATCGCGACCGGCCAGATGTATCTGCGCAACGACGGCACGCTCGGTCTGTGGCACATCTTCAATCGGCACATCTTCACCGGGTACGGACTGGAATGCTACCGCACGTACCGGCCCGACAGGGCGGTCGAGTCGGGATTCGCCGTTGCCTTCGACGGCGACGGCGGTCGGACGGTCAAGCCGCTGAACCAGGACTTCGGCACGGTCGAGTTCGCCGGCGAGTATCCGATTGGGCTGGTGCGATACCGCGCCGATGGCGTTCCCGTCGAGGTCGAGATGGAGGCCTTCTCACCCTTCATCCCGCTGAACGCCAAGGACTCGGCGTTGCCGGCGACGGTCTTCCACATCACGCTGAAGAACACTTCCGATACGGCACGGAAGGTGAGCGTCCTGGGCTGGCTGGAGAACGCCGTTTGCTTCCATTCCGCCCGGTCGCGCGGCGTGACGCAGCAAACAGAGAACGCACGAGAGAGCGGCCGGACACTGATCGTCCATACCGCCAAGGAACCACCGAAGGAGCGGGCGCAGGCGCCGCGTCCCAAGATCGTGGTGATGGAGTTTGATGGGCCGGACTATGGCGACTGGCAGGCAACGGGCGAGGCCTTCGGCAAAGGGCCGGCGCACGGCACGCTGGCGAACCAGCAGTCCGTCAGCGGTTTTCTCGGCAGCGGCCTGGTCAACACCTATCTCGGAGGCGATCGCCCGCACGGCACATTGACCTCGCCTGCGCTGACGATCGAACGCAAGTACATCAACTTCCTGATCGGCGGCGGCAGCCATGCCGACGAGACGTGCATCAATTTGATCGTCGATGAGCAGGTGATGCGCACCGCCACGGGCAAAGACAACGAGAAGCTGGAATGGCACTTCTGGAACGTCGAAGACCTCGAGGGCAAGATCGCCCGCATCGAGATCGTCGATCACCATTCCGGCGGGTGGGGGCACATCAACATCGATCAGATTGAACTGGCCGACGAGGCCTATGACGCGGATATGGGGCCGTTTGACAAGCTGCCCGACTCCGGTTCGCTCGTGCTGGCCGTCGACGGAGCGGCACGCACGTCCGCGGATCGACTGTTCTTCATGGGCAAGCCTTGTCCTACGGTCGAAACGGAGAGGATCGAGTTGGCGCCGGGGAAGGCGAAGACGTTCACATTCGTCTTGGCGTGGTTCTTCCCGAACCATCAGAACGGGCGTGAATACGCCAATCGTTTCAACAGCGCCGCCGGCGTGGCCCATTATGTTTTCGACAACCACAAGCGGCTCAGCGGACAGACCAGGCTGTGGCATCGGACCTTCTACGAGGACAGCACACTGCCCCGCTGGCTACTGTTCCGACTGCATTCAACGGTGGCCAACCTCGCGACCGGCACGTGCCAGTGGTGGAAGAACGGGCGGTTCTGGGCGTGGGAAGGCGTCGGCTGCTGCGCCGGGACCTGCACGCACGTGTGGAACTATGCCCACGCGCCGGCGCGGCTGTTCCCCGAGCTGGAGCGCAGCGCGCGGGAAATGCAGGACTTCGGGGAGGGCTTTCACCCCGACAGCGGCCTTGTGGGCTTTCGCAGCGACGCCGCATACGCTGCCGACGGACAGGCGGGGACCATCCTGAAGGCATACCGCGAACACCTCTGCTCGGCCGACGACGCATTCCTCAAGCGCAACTGGCCGCGGATCAAGAAGGCGCTGGAATTCTCGATCCGCCAGGACGGCGACGACAACGGCCTGATCGAGAACAGCCAGCACAACACCTTCGACATCAACTTCGAGGGGCCCAACACGTTCGTCGGATCGATGTACCTGGCGGCCCTGCGGGCGGGCGAGGCGATGGCTCGCGAGATGGGAGACGACGCCTTCGCCGAGCGCTGCAAGCGGATCTTCGAGAGCGGCTCACGGCTGACGATGGAGCAACTGTGGGACGGCGAATACTTCATCCAGCGCGTCGATCTGGCCAGGCACCCGAAATACCAGTATGGGCCGGGGTGTCTATCCGATCAGCTCTTCGGCCAGGGCTGGGCCCATCAACTGGGACTGGGCTACATCTATCCATCGTTGAGCGTCAGGCAGGCCCTGGCGTCGATCTGGAGATACAACTGGACCCCGGATGTCGGCCCGTACAACGCCGTGCACAAGCCCGAGCGATGGTTCGTCTCGCCCGGTGAGGCGGGCCTGTTCACCTGCACCTGGCCCAAGAGCGAGTTCATGGCCGAGGGCGTGCGGTACCGCAGCGAGGTCTGGACGGGAATCGAATACCAGGTCGCCGGCCATCTGGCATGGGAAGGCATGATCGACGAGGCGCTGGCCATCTGCCGCGCCGTGCACGACCGCTACCACCCGGCCCGACACAACCCGTTCAACGAGGTCGAGTGCGGCGACCACTACGCGCGGGCCATGGCCAGTTGGGGCGTCTACACCGCCCTGTGCGGGTTCGACTACCACGGACCAAGGGGCCATATCGGCTTCGCGCCTCGGATGAGCCCGGAGGACTTCAAGGCCGCCTTCACCGCCGCCGAGGGCTGGGGGCTGTTCGCACAGAAACGCCACGAGAACACACAACACGAGCAGATCGAGTTGCGATGGGGACAGATGAACCTCAAGACGCTCGCGTTTGTCGTTCCGCCGGAGTGGAGGATTGCCCAGGTCACCGTCCGCAGTGCAGACCGGACGCTGCCAGCCAGGCACTCCGTGCAAGCCAACCAGGTTCGAATCGAACTGGCCGAACCCCTGCTGCTGGCCGAGGGCGAGACGCTGGACGTGGAGATCCACAGATAATCTCTCGCGGCCGCGCCAAGAACTCGCGTCGCCGGGCCGCGTACAAACTCATGGCGACAACGGGCCGAAGTCGGCACGAGCGCCCTGGAAAAACATGCAGGAGGCATGCGCATGGAGATCAAGATCACCAGCCCTGCGTTTCCCGATGGAGGCGAGATACCGACCCAGTACACCTGCGACGGACAGGACCATTCGCCCCCTCTGAAATGGGACGCCGTCCCTTCAGGGACACAGGCGCTCGCCCTGATCTGCGAAGACCCCGACGCTCCGATAGGGACATTCGTGCACTGGGTGCTGTACAACCTGCCCGGCGAATTGCACGAGCTGCCCGAGGGCCTGCGCGGACAAGCCACGCTGCCTGACGGCTCGCAACAGGGCATAAGTGATTTCGGCAGAACCGGTTACGGCGGACCCTGCCCGCCGAACGGAACGCACCGCTACTACTTCAAGATTTACGCCCTGGACGCCAGGATGACGCCGGGACACGACCCCGGAAAGGCCGATCTGGTCCAGGCCATGAAGGGGCATATCCTGGGCGAAGGACAGATCATGGGCAAGTACCGCCGGCGCTGACGAGTTGAGAAATGATGGTGGCCCCGTCGCGTGCAAACCTTCCGCGCGCCGGGCTTTTTTCTGTCCCTTGATATCGGCGTCTCGTATACTGGTTCGATCCCATCGTCAAACGAAGAAACGCTCAGTCAAGAAACTGCTTCGGGAGGAAAAGAAAGATGGCAAAGTCAAGCGGGTACAAGAAAGCACTGATCTTGTCGGTCCTGTGCGCCGTCGGCCTTGCGGTCGCTGTTCCGGCGGCCTGGGGCGATCCGATGAAAATGGTCCCGGCCGACAGCCTGTTCTGCGTCCGGATCAACAACCTCGACGGGGCCTTGGGCCAGATCGACATGTTTCTGTCCGGGCTGTTCCCGATGGGAATCTCCATGCCCGTCAAGGCGCAGTTGGCCCAGTTCCTGGGCAGCGCCCAACCTCAGGGGGTGAACATGGCGGGTGGCTTCGTCGTCTTTGGCCCCCTTCCGGGCGGCGGTCCCGATCCCAGCCGCATCGGTGTGCTCGTCCCGGTCCGCAACTATCAGCAGTTTGTCTCCGACAACGCCAACGTCGGCCAGCCCGACGGGCGGGGCATCTCCAAGATCGGTCCGGACGGCGCCGCCATGCTGGCGACCGTCGAAGTCGGCGGCTACGCCCTGGTCAGCACGATCGGGAATGAAGAGGCCCTGACCGCCATGAAGACCTCGGGCGCCGGCGCATCGACCCTGGCGGCCGCCCTGGATGCCGCCGAACTGAAACGCTCGACGGATGCCCCCGTCTGGATCTACGCCAACGTCGAACTGGCCGGCAAGCTCTTCGGCCCGATGATCCAGGCCAAGATCGAGGAAGCCAAGCAGGGAATGCAGGCCCTGGAGGCCCAGGGCCAGGACGCAATGGCCAAGCAGGCGACGGCCAACATCGAGGCGTCGGCCGCCATCCTCGACGTGTTGATGAAAGAGACCAAGTACTTCAGTGTCTCGCTGAGCCCCAGCTTCGAGAAGATCGGCGCCAGTTTCGTGCTGGCGGCCGCGCCCGGCTCCAGCATGGCCGACATGTTCAAGGGTGACTCGGCCGGCGCGGGCAACAAGCTCATGGGGTACATGACGGACGGGGCCGCCGTCAACTTCGCCGGGTCGATGAGCAGTCCCTTCTGGCGGAAGGCCAACGAGGCCTACATCGACCTGCTGCCGAAGATGATGGGCGATAAGGCGTCGGCCGATGACATCGCCACCTTCAAGAAGATGGCGACCGACGCCATGAACGCGTTCGGCGGGTCGCTGGCCGGCTCGTTCTCCGTGGACACCGACAGCAAGCCGCCCTTCCAGGTGACATACGTGGCCGACGTGAAGGACTCGGCGACGTTCTACAAGGTCCTCGAAGAGACCGCCGAGGCCATGACGGCCGGGTCGATGGCCGATCTCTACAAAGAGATGGGCATGCAGATGTCGTTCGATCTGAAGCGCAACACGTCGAGCCACGAGGGCGTGTCGATCGACAGCATCAAGTTCAATATGAAGGGCACCGATCCCGATGCACCGGCCACCCAGGCGATCGAAGCCATGTACGGCGACGGGCTCGATATCCAGATGGCCACGGTGAACAACCAGCTCGTCTACGCTTTGGGCCAGAATGCCCAGGGCGCGGTCCAGAAGCTGATCGATCAGGTCAAGGCGGGCGGTCCGAAACAAGTCGCCGGCGAGGCCCAGGCCGCCCTGGCGATGATTCCGGGTGCCGAGAAGGCAGACTTCTTCATGACGATCAACGTCCTGCGCCTGATGAAGATGGCCAGCGCGTTCGCACCGATCCCCATGCCTCAAACGGACATCCCCACGCAGAGCAATCTCGCGGTGGCCTCCGACGCCTCCAACGGCAAGATGACGGTGGACCTGGCCGTTCCGAAGCAGCACGTGCTCGAGATCATGGGCGCGGTGATGCAGATGCAGCAACAAAACATGGACAACTGACGGCGGATCGGGGCCTGTGGTCACAACCACAGCGCCCGCCCGTGTCGAATACCGCTCTCGTCGGTCTGAGGCGACGTCACGACTAGCGTCACTTCAGATCGGCGAGAGCGATCGTTTTGCCCACACCGACGTCAAGACAGCGATCCTTGAAGTGCTTCAGGAAGAGGTTCTGCGCCTTCTCGCCCGTGCAATGGGTGGGGGCCACGTATCGAACGCCGAGTCGCTTGAAGGTGCGGATGACCCGTTCGATCCGGCTGTCCGTGGCCCATCCCAGATGAAAGCCGCCCATCACCAGCAGGATGTCCCCTTCATGCACGGCCCGCACCTGCTCGACGATCGTATCGGCGCCGGGATGGGCGCAGCCGGTCAGGACGACCAGTCCCCTGGCGGTGCGAACGACCAGAGTCTGTTCGTGAATCCGCCGGCCCATGGGGCCGGTCGAATACACGCAGGGACAAATCATCGTCGGTGATTCGACCTCGACAACGCCCGTTCCATATCCTCGCACCGTCTCCTTGAAGCGCGCGGGGAACGAGCCCAGCAGGAAGACTTCGACGGATGGATGGGCCTTCAGCAAACCCACGAGTCCGCCCGTGTGGTCGGCGTGGACGTGCGAAAGGACAACGCTGTCGATGCCGCCAGGGTCGATCCCCATCGACGCCATATTCTCCCGGAGCAGCGTCCCATCGCTGCCGGTGTCGAATAGAATCGTCTTTTCGGGCCCCGCCACCGTTGCCGCAAACCCCCAGGCCGTCCTCAGCCGGTCGTCGAAGGGACAGTTGTCGTGGACGATCTTCATCGTCAGGTTCGCCAGGACCGGCGTCTCGGCCACAGATTGGTCATGTTCCATGATGTCCGTCTCTTTCCTGCCTTGCGTCCGCTCGGTCCTCTGACAATCGTCCTTTCGACCCGGCGCGGCCTGTCAACGGCACATCCGCCTCGACAGCCACATCGTGAAGTCGCGATCAGTATACCGCCCTGGGGCCGCGCATGAAACCACCGCATCGCCCGGGGTGGCGTCCCCCACAAACCGGCGTTTTGCCTTGACCGACCGGTCTCGGCGACTATAATAATAGTGGTCGGCGCTGCCCTTCCAACACCGAACGTGGCATTCGGCCGTGGACCGGATGACCACACAGGGTCTGGGGGGACTTGGGAGTATTCACTCGCTCAGGGAAATACAGCATGGACACCAAATTCAACGTGTTTGAAGTCCTGCAGATCGCCGAGCAGATCGAGAACAAGGGCGCCCGGTATTATCTGAAGACTGCACAGCTTTTCGCCGACCCGGAGATCCGCGACATCCACTATCGCCTGGCCAACTGGAAGGCCAAACATGTCAAGATCTGGTCCCGGATGCGGAAACGCTTCTCCGAGAAGACCGGCGAGTTCGGGACATTTGACCCGGACAATTACGTGCTGAGCAACCCCGAGGTGATGGCCGGCCTGACGTGGTTCGGCACCAAGCAGGACGCGCCGGGACGACTGACCGGCAAGGAGACCAAGCGACAGATTCTCCGCGACGCCGTACGTCGCGCCAACGAGGTGATCATCTTCTACCAAGGCCTGAAGGACTTCGCGCGCGATCCGGCAACCCAGGAGATCCTCGACAAGGTCGTTCGCGAAGAAGCCCGCCAGATCCGCCTGCTCAACGAAGAACTCGCCAAGGCCTGACGCCGACGCCCCATAGCACCCCCTCGGCACGAATCGGTCACGAAATGACCCGCGCCTTGGCCGAGCTGAAATCGCCGGCGAGGAGCTTTCCAATCGGTTTGAGCGTGTCGAACTGCATCAGGACGACGCGCAGCGCGGCCGTGATCGGCGCCGCCAGGAACATGCCCACAATGCCCCAGAGAAGCCCCCAGAACGACAGCGCCAGGACGACGGTCACGGGATGCAGATTCAGCCCCTCGCCCTGCAGCTTCGGCTCAATGAAGTTGCCCAGGATGTTCTGGAGAATACCCGGAACCGCCACGACCAGGACGATCATCCAGGGAGATGACTGGAACTGCACCACCGCAATCGGGATGGGCAACAGCGTGGCAATGATCGAACCGATCGACGGGATGAAGTTGAGCAGAAACGCCAGGATCCCGAAGGCGCCGGCCAGTTTCAAGCCGACGAACGTCAGGATCGACCAGACCAGCAGGCCGGTGATCGCAGAAACGACCACCTTGATGCCGACGTAGCGTCGGATCTTGTGCACCACCTCCGAATAGACCGGCGAGTGTTCGCTGTAGGGATTGCGGCCCAACAGCAGGAAGATCACAAAGATGATGACGAAGAACATGCCGGAAATCAGCCCGAGGATCGTTCCAAACGTATTGGTCACGATATTGAAGATGTAGTTCCTCATATCCATGACGATTCGCTTGGTGTCGATTCTCAACTCCTTGGCGGCCAGCCCGTCCGGGGAGATGACCTGTTCGAGCTCCTCCGGCAGGTTGGGCTCATCCCCCGCCTGCTCCGAATGGGGCCGCATCCCGAGCGTCGCCTTGTTTTCGGCCTCCTCCAGTAGAGGAAACAGCACGAATGGCTCCGGCTCACGCGGCGTCGGCGCGGGCACCCCGGGCGCCGCCGATGGCAGCGGGCCGGCGTCGTTCGGCGCTGCCGGCGGCGGCTCCTCCTGGCGATAAAGGTACTCGATCGGTTCGAGGATCTTGTCCGCCATGTACGCGAAGCTGGCGCTGTACTCCCCCGCTGTCAGGACGATGATCGTGGTCGCCTGGGCAACCAGAAGGAAGACCAGCACGATCACGGCCATCACCACGAGGAAGGTCGCGAGGATCCCGATGATGCGGGGCAGCCGCAGCCGCTTGACCAGGAAATCCTCAACGGGCGAAACCAGCGCCACGATGAACAGCGCCACGACGAAGGGGATCATCACCGCGCGGGTGTAGATCAGCGTGGTCGCCAGCGCCACCGCCGCCAGAATCACCAGGGACGCTGTCGTCAGCCACGTCTGTTCTTGTCGTTCGCGAATTACAGGCATTTGCTATCACTCGACTGGACCGAATGCACGACGCCTCCTGCGCATGCCGTCACGGCCACAACTCATCGACAGCGCACGAACTGACGTCTGTCGATCTGAAGCTCCGGCACAAACCGTCGCAGGTCTTCGAGAAACCGCAGGCCATCCGTCCAATATCCGGCGGTGGGCTTCAGATCGGGGCTCATCTTCCCGAAATAGTCGTTCATGCACTCCATCAGCAGTTCCCGAACGTACTTGCCGACCATCGACGCCAGAGCCACCGGCAGGTGCCGGTCGTCAGCCCCGACCTCGAAGCTCAAATGGACACATCGCGTGCGACCCTGCAGCACATATCGGCTGGTCCGCTCGGTTTCCTCCACGATTCGCAGTTCCATCTGTCCGAAACTGCGCAGGAGATGCTCGCGATAATGCATGCGTCCCCCCTGCCTGTCAATCAAAATGTGGATGTCCCGATCGGCAAACCGATCCATCAGGCCCTGCATCAGGCGCGTGGTCGTCACGAAGAGGACCTGCGATTTGTTCTTCATGCGTTCGACGAGCGTGTTGTAGTGACCGGCGTCCAGGCAATAGGCACAAACACCCATCAGCTTCGCCTGCCTGGTCGCCATGTCATCGGCGAAGACCCCCGAGGCAATCCGCAACTCGGCCCGATCCGAGGGCAGAGACCGGGATTCGGCCCCTCGATACCACGGGTATTCCATCACGCGAGGCTGGCATTCCGGACACAGCCGCTTCAGCAGCCCGCTCAGGGTATCGGGCGACTGCCCGAGGCTTCGCATCGCGGCAAGGGTGGTCCGCTCCAGATGGCCCGGTCCCTCGTCGCGCTTGTAGGCCTTCTTGCTGTCGGCGATCAGCAGCCGGCCGCCGAGGTGCTTGCGCGTCCTGCCGACGCTCTTGCGGAGAACCTGCCACAGATCGGCCTCGATGTGCTCGGGCGCCACGGCGAATGCACAGGAACAGACCACCAGCGGCCCCAGCAGCGGTCCGAACCCCGCCTCATCGATCCCCGCCAGAATGGTCATATGTCAGCCTTCGCCATTGCCATCCGCCCAAACGGGCTCCCACATACCTGTGCCGATGCCTCCCTCGCCGAGCAGCATCCCACCCGACGGCACGTGATAGCAGGAACACCGCAGTCTGTCAAGACGGCGTCTCGGCTCTGGCATGGGGTGTGTGAGAACCTCTTGGCATGGGGTATTGCGGCCAGCGACCAGGGACGAGCGATCAGATCCCGCCGGGATCAGGCGGATCTGGCCCGACGAAAGCGGCTGTAGAAGCCATAGCCGAGCAGGGCCAGGAGGGCGAAGGCGGAGGCGTGCTGGAAGAGGCTGGCGCCCATGTTGTGGACGTGGGTCGCGCCGGCCAATTCGATGTGGGGGGCAATGGCGTCGAGCAGGAAGCCGCCAGCGAGGGCGCAGACGGCGACGGTGATCAGGTAGAGAATCGCCGTGCGGCGGCCGAGGGTGTTCCAGATCGTGGCCAGGCCCGCGGCGTTCGTGACCGGGCCCGTCATGAGGAACACGAATGCGGCGCCGGGGCTCAGGCCCTTGAGGATCATCGCGGCAGCCAGGGGCACCGACCCGGAGGTGCACACATAGATAGGAATGCCGATCAGCATCATCACGAGCATGGCGGGCAGGCCCCGGCCCAGCTTCTGTGCAAAGAAGTCGTCCGGCACGAGCGCGGAGATCACGGCCGCGATTGCCAGGCCGACCAGCAGGGATTTGCCGATGTCGCGGGGCAGGGATAGGAAGCTATACCGCAGACCGTCGAGAAGCCGGCGTCTGGGCGTGACAAGAGGGTGACAGCAACATTTTCCAGCGGCTTGAGAACCGTCCGATTGCGGATGGACGGGATCGTGGTCTTCCCTGTCCGCGCCTTTGTCCTCCGGGGCATGTCCGAAGAGGCTTACGAGCAGGCCACCCACGAGACTGGTCACCAGCGCGGCCACCGGTGCGAAGATCGCGAAGACGGGACCCAAAAGACTGTAAGTCACCAGGATGCAGTCTACACCCGTCTGCGGCGTGGCCAGCAGGAACGAGATCGTCGCGCCCTTGCTGGCTCCGCGCTGATGGAGGGACATGGACACGGGGATTACGCCGCAGGAGCACAGAGGCATCGGAAGGCCGAACAGCGACGCCTTCAGAATAGGCACCATGCCTTTCCCGCCGAGGTGCCGCTCGACCATTTCCTGTGAGACAAAGATGGACAGCAGGCCGGCAACAAGGAATCCGAACAGCAGATAGGGCGACATCTGGGCTATCGTGGCCCAGAAATCCACCGTGATTTGACGCAACAGGTCAAACACGGCTCACCGCCCCATTTCCCGCCTCTACCGTGACGCTGCGAATCACGTCCCCCCGCAGGGAGACGGTGACGTCCTCGAACCCCATGGCCCGGCCGCTCCGCGCGATCGCTTCGCGGGCCACGCGCGTCAGGCCGGAGCAGCACGGCACTTCCATATGCACCACGGTCAGCGAGCGGATCGTATTGGCGCCGAGGATGTCCGCCAGCTTCTCGATG
>Ga0209722_1002301_pt1 | contig 15029 bp, 11 predicted proteins | sample BioC12SIPDNA_2_FD_185745 | JGI IMG/M metagenome (GOLD analysis project Ga0209722, IMG submission 185745) | Anaerobic biogas reactor microbial communites from Washington, USA - Biogas_R1_A C12 SIP DNA (SPAdes) (version 2) | ecosystem: Engineered > Bioreactor > Anaerobic > Unclassified | place... | reverse complement strand
AACCTTTTCCCAGTCCAGTCTAAGAGTAGCCATTATTCCTCCTGCCAGGCTGCTAGCATTTCACGGAGCAGTGATTCGTCCACTCCCAACAGCTCGGCAATCTTGATTGCACCGGAAGGCACAGCATGCGTTCCGTCTATTTTTTCCAGCCGATAATCCATTAAATTTTGAATCCGTCGAACGCGGGTCAGATCTTCACGTTGATCGACTTTGACCAGTGTTGTAATGCCAGTTTTTGGTTCACTCACTTCTTGTTGATCAGAGGCTGACCTTTCCTGGTAAGGAGGCAGTTGATGTAATAGCTCTGGTCTTATACCTTTTACTTGGTAAAAACGGATTCCTGGTTGCAAAGAAACCGGGTAGTGAGTGGCAATGAAAAAACTACTCTCCGACCTCCCGTACGTTTTGCACATGGCATTCACAATGGCAGCCGCCTCTGCCGGATTGGTGCCTCGACAAGGTTCGTCCATAACGATTAATCCTCGTTGAATCTTGTTTCTGCGGTAATGATCACGGATACTCACAGCCTCGAGCCCGAAGGATGAAAGTCCGCGATTGATGTCGCCTTCCTGGCTGGATTCGAATGCGAAGAACTCAAAGAGGGGTGTTTGCAGGCTCTGACAGTTCGGGAAGTATCCCAATTGAGTCATCAGTAATGCCAGGAAAATGGTCTTAAGGGCTACACTCTTTCCGCCCATGTTGGCACCAGTTAGAACAGTAGTTCCTTGCTGTATTTCGATCGAGATGGGTGTGAACTGCAAGCCATGCTTTTCAAGATTTGCAGCCACTTCTGGATGGCGCGCATCCACAAGGACTGCTGGCAGCCCTTGTTCCACCAATTTTGGACGGGCTCCATTCCACCGAACTGCCAGATCAGCTTTTGCAAGACGAAAGTCCAGTAACCCACAGGCATCGGCGTTATGCTGCATTTGGGGCAGCCAGTCCGCTAATTTTGCTCCCAACTCCCAGCGAATTCGTTCTTCTTCCTGATCTTCCTCAGCAATGACCAAAGCTCGTTTCGTCAACAAAGTTCTCCGCTGGGAACCTTTGTTTTGGCTGATTTGCCACTCAACCTCTTTTTTCCTGCTGCGAATTTCTGCAAGTGATGGTGAGTATTCACTGTAAATGTGAAAGGCAGGGTTACTTCTGCCACCAGGGTCCAGGAGGGCTGTGGCGGCGGATGTGTCTTCAAAGTTAACAGAAGCAGAAATTAAAATATCTCGAAGTTTAGTCAAACGACTAAAGATTATGAGGGCACCTTTGAGCTCAAAGAATTCCGTGTCATCCAATAGGCCGCCCTTTTCCAGACGGCTGAAGGTTCCGCGTAATTCACGCAATCGTGCCAGTTGGGTTAAGGCTTCCACTATCTGCGGGTGTTTTTCGGTGATCAAGACAGTCAGTCGGCTGATTGCTGCCAGTTCCTTTTCCAATTCTTCTCTTGATTGGTCATTATAGAAACGTACAGCATTCTTCAGACGACTTCCCTGGGGTGTGCGGCAGTGGCAAGCCTCCAGCACGGCTGGTAAACCCACCTGCTGCAGTAAATCTGAAGTGATCATGACCGAGGAATGCATTGTTGGCTCACATGTTTGAAGGTCCGAGATTGACAACCGGAATGTTGGTTATTTTCTGGCGCAAAGCTGCCAATAATGGTTCCGGATTGAGTAATTGCCCGTTGGAACGGGTGGGGTTCAGGCAAACCAGGCGGACATCCAGCGCATTCAAAACTGCCAGTTCAATTTTTCGTCGTTGCAATTTGTGGGCTGTCCCAGGCGTGAGGAACAATCGAGTTCCATCTTCCACAATCAAGAGCAGGTTGGCAAAATGAGGTTCTTTCAATAGTTCATTGATAAGTTGGTCAGTTATGGCACCACGCAAAAAGAGAATTGAGGAATTTTTCTGCAGCTCTTTGGAAATATCCAATCCAAAGCCAACCAGGCTAGGCAGTTCGATTGCCTTATGTTCGATTTGGTGCTTGCCCTGGCTCAAAAGGATGGCGCGAGCTGTGGGATGGCTAATAATCAAAGGCATTAAATTTTCCTGAATTTCAGGAGTTACTAAACGCGCCTGGAGTAAATCCAAAGCGAAGGCGGCCTTTTCTGCCAAAATTTCCGGGACGGCTGCTGTTATGCCACTTACTGCCAGGATAGCTGCCTCGCTGAGCCCGGAACCTGCCTGAGAACGTCGGGACAGCGCTCCGTCAATAATAAAAAGACATTCAGGATCATGTTGCCGGATCAATTCAGAGATGACGGCGATTTCTTCTGATGCGCCTGGTCCTGCCAGTTCGACATAACCGTCACTCAGAGCACGGCAAATGATCACCTCGCCAAAAGCAGTACGGACATCGCTTAGTTCCAGTATCTCAAGCAAAGCATCGCTGCGTTGCAGGGCATCCTCAGCGCTGGCAATTAACGTCCCAGCAGGGATGTAGATGCGAGGTTTTGCCCGACCACTGAGGATATCTTCGGTTTCACCATCTCTACCAATTGACGTAAGAGCTAACTGACGGGTTTGATCGGATGCTTGCCAGGCAGTGATTATGTGGTTCAGGCATGTGGTTTTACCGGCATTTTTCGACATGCCGATCAAAGCCAGAGACTGCAGCTCATTCAATCCTGCCAGCTCAAGCAAACCAGCCTTTGCCTCCATCGTCAGCGCGTCCATTTCAAACGATTATTCCTTATGCTTCCTGTGATTGCGTTCCAGACCAACTGGCTCCAGTGTCATTCGTTGACCTGCCAGCAGACTGGCTACGCCAATCAGCTCAACATTCTCTTCACCTCGACATACCGGGCAGTGACATTCGTTTTTGTACTCCTCCGGTTCTTTATAGGTGGTGATGACGCCTTCAAAATTGCGTAAAACGATGTGGTCAGGATTCTGCGAGATCAGATAATCGGGCATGACCGGGATCTTGCCACCGCCGCCAGGAGCATCCACCACGTAAGTTGGGACGCAAAAGCCTGAGGTATGACCACGTAAGCCTTCAATGATCTCCAGTCCCTTTGCCACCGGAGTACGAAAATGAGAAAGCCCCAGCGAGAGGTCGCACTGGTAGATGTAATAAGGACGGACACGCATGTAAACCAGACCATTGACCAATTTGCGCATCACGTGAACGCAATCGTTGACTCCACGCAGTAAAACCGACTGGTTGCCCAGCTGAACGCCAGCATCCGCCAACCGGCTGCAAGCCAGCATTGAATCCGGTGTGATCTCGTTGGAGTGGTTGAAGTGGGTATTCAGCCAAACTGGGTGGTACTTTCGGATCATCGTGCAGAATTCGGGTGTTATTCTTTGTGGAAGCACGACCGGGGTGCGCGTTCCAATGCGAATGATCTCGACATGGTCAATTTTGCGTAATTCGGAGAGGATGTACTCCAGTCGATCATCGCTCATCAATAAAGCATCACCACCAGACAACAAGACATCACGAACAGCGGGAGTGTTACGAATATATTCGATGCAATCGTCTATCTGGTTTCGTGTTCTGGCACCATCTTTTTGCCCAGCCAAACGACGTCGTGTGCAATGCCGGCAGTACATGGCGCATTGATCGGTGATCAAGAACAGCACCCGGTCCGGGTAGCGATGGGTGAGCCCTGGGACAGGGGAATCACCATCCTCTTCAAGCGGATCCAAAAGATCTTCCGGACTACGATAGGCTTCATTACCAGTTGGCACAGCCTGTTTCCTGACTGGATCGTTGGGGTCGTTGGGATCGATCAAGGTCAGATAATATGGTGTAATCGCCATACGGAAATGTTCAAGAGCTTTCCGGCAGCCTTCTTCTTCTTCTGGTGCCAGAGGAAAGTATTTTTTGAGTGTGTCAACATCGGGAATGCGATGCGAAACCTGCCAATGCCAGTCGTTCCATTTTTCATCCGGCACATCCGGGAATAGCGCTTTCCTCCTGGCTTCACCCTGCTTGTTGATATATTTTTCTTCAGCTTTCATTGCCTGGCTCCTCAAGGTAAAAACAGACAGTTGTGTAAAGGACAGTCTGATTCAATTTGATCAGACATAATTCTTTTCAAAAATCTCTCGCAGCGCCTGCGATTCCCGCAATTCCTGCAAGGTGATCTCAGCATGGTTTTTAGTGTAACCATTGCCGATGATCATGGTCACGTCTTTTCCGACGCCTTCCGCACCTAAAGCTGCCCGCGTAAAGCTGGTTGCCATGCTGAAGAAGTAGACCAGTCCGCCATCCCGAACCGGTAAGATCGTTGACATTTCAGTCCCATGTATATTGACTACATTAATGGCAACATCATATTCTTTTCCGTCGTTGCATTCCAGGGCTTTTTCAAGCACTTCAACTGGATTGGCAGCATCGGCAACAAAATACTTATGCACAAAATGATTATCAAGCAAGATTTTTTCGTACTTATCATTACGACTCATACCGACAACATTACCGCAGGGTCCAACTCGCTTCATCGCTTCATAACCGCATAACATGCCGCTCTTACCACCAGCACCCAGGATCAGTACAGAATCTCCAGGTTTAACGATATTCGCAGTTTGGGCAGGCGCTCCAGCAACATCCAGAGCAGCAAGCGCCAGAGCTTCGGGCATATCCTCGGGGAGTTTGGCATAGATTCCGCTTTCGAATAGAATTGCCTGACCTTTGATGTCTACCCGGTCGATTTCCGGGTGTACAGCCAGGATTTCCTCGATGTGCAGGGGGGTCAGTGAAAGGGAAACCAGGGAAGCAATACGATCGCCTGCCTTGATATCCTTACGATGCTGTAGCGCCGAGCCAATTTGCGCTATAGTGCCCATCAGCATGCCACCCGAACCCGTGACCGGATTTTGCATTTTACCTCGCTCGGCTACAATGCCAAGTATCATGTCACGCAAGCGTGCTTCGTCTTGCTCCGATGCTGCCCACAATTGCCTGAAGCTGGCTGAATCGATGTTCAGTGCTGAGACATCGATCAGAATCTCGTTGTCGTAGATTTCCATGGTGTTGTCGATCTTTTGAGCGGCTTGCGGAAGCAGCCCTTTCGGTTCGATAACACGATGTGCGCCGTACTTATTACCCATTGACATATATAATTCCTCCGATATTTTATTTACTAAACACGCTCTGGCATGCCCAAAATCTGGCGGGCTTCTGCCGGCGTTGCGATTTCAAGATTCAGTTCTTTGGCGATCCTGACGATGCGTTCAACAAACTCAGCGTTTGAAACGCCCATTCGGTCGCGGTTGTATTTTAGATTATCCTCAAAGCCAACCCGTACATGACCACCCAGCAGCATGCCCAACACGTTCATGTCCAGCTGGCAGCGTCCAACACCAGTAACGGTGAAAGTGGCATCTGAAGGGATGGATTCTTTCAGAAACAACAGATCACGAGGTGTACCGGTTGCGCCACCGTTGACACCTAAAACAAAATTGAAGTGCAGAGGTGGTTTGATATGACCCTTGCGAACCAAACGGAGAGCCATGTCAACATGGCTTTTGTCAAAACATTCCAGCTCGGGCTTGATACCGCGTTCGTTCATTCGGGCGGCAAATTCGATAATCATATTCTCAGTGTTGACAAAAATATCATCACCACCAAAGTTCATGGTGCCGCAATCCAGGCTAGCCATTTCGGGGTTTAGCTCGGTGGGTTGCAAGCGTTCCTCAGCAGTCATACCCGTGGCACCGCCAGTAGAAGGCTGGATGATAGCTTCAGGACAGGCTTCCTGGATAGTATCGATCAGGATTCGGAAGCGTTCACGGTCCTGCGTGGGGGTGCCATCGTCGAAACGGGCATGTAAATGGATGATTGCCGCACCAGCTTCATAGGCGAGTTTGGCTTCGCGAACATATTGTTCAAGGGTATAGGGGACAGCAGGGTTCATTTCCTGGGTCACTTCGGCACCGCTGATTGCGGCGGTGATGATCACTTTGTGTGTACTCATTACTCTCTCCATTGGAATTTTTCTGCCTGGTTTCATCCAAGGCGTTGTTTATCTTTTGGGGTCACGCAGGTGCCGCTCGCCCGGCAAACCAAAATCGGTTCAGCCAGCACTTCTGCGGCGGAATCGCTGATCTCAGGTCGGGGAGAGATGACCTTCCAGGCTTCAAAAGCCATTCTTCGGGACGTATTGCCCTCACTGGTGATCCATCCCTTGGCTTCGATGAAATCCCCAGCATAAACCGGAGCAAGAAACTCGATATTGTCGTAGGCTCTGAAGAGTCCTTCGTCACCATCACGTCGAATGAGCAGTTCGGTGGCGACATCGCCAAATAGCTTGGTAAGAAAAGCACCATCCACCAGTCCACCACCATAATGGGCATTTTCTGCCCCGATTCTCAACCTGATTACAACCTCATTCATCGTATCTCCTTTAGATTAAAAAACGCTATGTGTCAACAAATACACATAGCGCTCCATGCAACTGCATGACAGTGGCCGAAATTGTTTCGGGACACCAAGGCGGGGGAGAGGACTCTCCTTTAACCCTTCGGCAACGGATAATTCAATTCTTCCTCCAGTACTGGAGTGTTTACAAAGATTCTACGCGATCCGCCGCGCCTCTATATAATGATTTTCAGTTTTCCAGACATCAATCTGTTAAGGGGATTATATATGAAAAGGAAATTTCTTGGAAGGGTAAAACGGGGTAATTGATATTTATTTCACAAGCATTGTATATACATAGCTGCCGATTTTCTACTAATCCACTTGTCGGGGTGGGGGAGTTGGTATAATAGCCGGAATTGCTATTTATGGGAAAATCATTATGACAGTCAAGAATACTGAAAGCGGCACAACATATCGAAATCGGTTGACCAAGTCTATCGTATTGGCGATCAGAAAATTGATGCAAAAGGGGCAGCCTGACAAAGAAAGCCTGGATATGGCTGCTTTTGTGGTTCTTGCATTGGAAAAGATAGAAGAATCTGTTGATACAAGTGCGACAGCCTGGGAAAAGCGGGATTACTGGCTTAAGGCAGATCGTTTTCGGATGGAATGGGGATGGACGGCAGGACGCAGGATGGCATTGGAAGCGGTTGTTTTGGTTCAGGACTGGGGGAAAATTGCGACAGAATTGATCCTGGTGGCTCAGCATTTCAATCAGATTGAAGTTTCCGACAAAAATCGCTTGGGTGAACCCTGGCTCGGCGCATGGCAGGTTTTGAAAGATAGAAGTTAGAGAACAACAGTAGACTTCAATTATCAAAAGCCTCCATAACGAGCAGAAAAGGCATTAGTTAGGTTGCGATTTTAATATTCCGCGCGAATATTCTCATATTTAAGCTGCGACGATCCGTTTGATCCATTGTTGATGGATACTCCACGCAATCGTTGACAATAGGGAGGCGAGGAAATTCGTTTTTTTGATCTTAGGTTATGTTAAGTATCATTATCGTAAGCTAAAGTAACGAGGAAATAAGAGTGGGGAGCCTGCTTGCTTACCTATGAGCTTTTAACACGGTTTATTCAATTGTTACAATGTGTTTGGGTGTGAAACTTATCTGTTTCAATTCCTGAGCAAAGAATTCTGGATAGACAGTCATGTCCGTGCCGGATAACCCATCGATGTCGATCCAGACAAGATGTTCCTGGAGCCCGTCCGTCGTAAAACTGCTGTCATTCACTGTACAATTTGGTTCCCATTTCATTAGGTAATAAAACGCCACTTCATGGCAGCTCAAACCTTCAATAATGCTGTCACGATTTCCTTGAAAAAAGTTCTCATGGATTAAGGCAAGTCGATCAATTTCAAATTTGACCCCAGTTTCCTCCCAAACTTCCCGAATGGCTGCGTCTTCAGTTGTCTCACCATGCTTCACCGCTCCACCAACCGAATAATAGTAAGGATCACGATCATTTCTGATCACTAACACCTTGCCTTCGTTGATCAGAATCCCGCACGCCCGCAATCGAAACCATTTGTTACCAGATACAAACGAACATTCAACTTCTTCCATATCGGCGCCTCTCTCAGGAGTAAACTGATAATCATTATATAACCGACTCCCCACCCTATTCCACCAATCTGACGGTATAATATGGTTATGATAAGTTATCCCAAAAATAAATACTAAGCGCAATCTTACGATAATTCAGGTGTTAAATGAATATTAATGAATGTATTGAACGATTTTTGAGTTCTGTCAAGCTATCACGCAGTGCCAATACCTACCGCACTTATGCTAATGCGATGCACCTTTTCAGTGATGTTTTGAGTGCAAACGACCTGGATATCGAGGCAAACACGATTGACCAGCTTAAGGAAGACGCTGTGATCTGGATAGCGGCAGCTTTAAAGGAATTCTCCTCTGCCACAGAACAAGTTTACATGACTGCTGTAGTGGGTTTATTCGAGTATATCGCCGGAGAAAACCTGGCACCAATCAATTTACCCAGAGTTAGGCTTCTGATCAAGCAGCGCACCCGCCGCCCAGGCGTACGGCTACCTCAATTTCCCAAGACAGATATAGAAAAGGTGCTCGATTATGCTGAAGAGCTCAATCAAAAGGCTGCTGAAAGCAGCGAGGAACGCCTGATTAACCTGCGCGATAGGGCATTTCTGATCACTCTGGCAGACACTGGTTTACGGGTACATGAAGCCTGCAATTTACGACGGGGCGATATCGACTGGCACGAGAGCCGGGCTGTTATCATCGGGAAAGGTAACAAAGAGGCGGTGTTGCGTTTCTCGAAACGAAGTCTTACAGCAATGAAAGATTACTTACAGAGCCGCGCTGAATTGGATGGTGTTGGCGGTAAAGCGCTGGCTTCCCTACCGGTCTTTGCCAGGCATGATAAGGCAACCGGGAAAAAGATCAAGCCGATTTCGACAACAACGGGCAGGGCGATCGTGAGGGAGAGGGTGAGAGAATGTCTTGGAGAAGAGGCTGTTGGAACGATCACTCCCCATTCCTTCCGGCATTACTTCGTCACAACGATTCTGGGCAGCTCGGGCAACCTCAAATTAGCCCAGATTCTGGCGCGGCATACTAACATAGCAGTCACCCAACGCTATTCGCACCTGGCTGATGACGAGCTAGATAAAAAGTACCAGGAGATTTTTGATGATTGAATTTTGTCATCCTGAGAAGCGAAGGATCTTCGCCTAAAAAGCAACACCCAACCCTCTACCCAACCTCCGGCAAGCAAACAGTCCGTGCGTTTCATTGGAGAAGGTGGACATAATTGTCCGGGTTTTATTTGTCCAATCAATATTAAGGATTGTCATACTGGACTCAGCGATGTATCTTAGTTTCAAATCCGCATCGTCATTCATACACCCACCCCCCTACCCCCCTCCCATCGCTTCGCTGGAGGGGGAGTAATTATTGTCAATTTTTTCAAATGTATAAGTTTGTCTCGGAACGCCCGGTGGTCGTTCCCTACTCGGATTTACACCTGAAAGTTGTTACATCATGATTCTTAACCGAATTGAACTAGAATGACAGGAAAAAAACCTCTGGTGGTAATATTAAGCACCAAACTAACCCCTTTGAGGAGTTTATGAGCGATTATCGTATCAAATCTCACCCCATTCTGATCGATGAAAGTGAAGCACCAGTACCGTTTTTCTGGCAAGACAAGCTCTTTTACGCCAAACCAAACGAAATGATCTCCTCTGCTCTGATTGCCCAGGGCATCCAGGTTTTTCGACATCATGTGAAGGATCACAGCCCCCAGGGCATTTTTTGTGCGAATGGGCAGTGTTCACAATGCATGGTGATTGCCGATGGTCTGCCTGTAAAAGCCTGCATGACGGCTGTCAAACAAGGCATGAAAGTTCTGCCAGCGGACGGTTTGCCGACTTTACCAGAAATTTTTGAACCGGTTCCTGAAACAAATACTTTTCCACGATTCAAGGAATGTGAGGTACTGATACTGGGTGCTGGTCCAGCCGGTTTGTCGGCAGCGATTGAGTTGGGCAAGCTTGGAGTACAGGTGCTCCTGGTTGATGACAAGAACCATTTAGGTGGAAAACTGGTGCTGCAAACGCACCGTTTCTTCGGCTCCACCAATGCTGTGTATGCTGGCACCAGAGGAGTCGATATTGCGAAAATCCTGGCAAAACAGGTGGAAGAGCTCCCCAGTGTTGAGATCTGGACGAATTCAACCGCTATCGCGGTCTATGAAGACAAGGTTGTGGCGGTCTATCGCGACCAAAAGGAAAACATTCATGTAAAACCTCGCATACTTCTGGTTGCGACAGGTGCGAGAGAACGCAGTCTTTCCTTTTCTGGTAATACTCTGCCTGGCGTTTACGGTGCTGGTGCATTCCAGACCTTGGTGAACCGGGACCTGGTGAGACCCTGTGAAAATCTGTTCATTATAGGCGGAGGGAATGTGGGTCTGATCGCTGGCTACCACGCCATCCAGGCAGGCATTAACGTTGCCGGGCTGGTGGAAGCCGCTCCAGAATGCGGCGGATACAAAGTGCACAAAGACAAACTGGCGCGTTCTGGCGTACCAATTTACACCTCTCACACTGTTCTGGAAGCCAGGGGAACCGACAAAGTAGAATCGGTGGTGATCGCACAGGTGGACCGACAGTTCAAACCTATACCAGGCACTGAAAAAGTCATTGATTGCGATACATTGCTGATTGCAGTCGGTCTGGAACCTGTTAATGAGTTTTTACAAATTGCCAGGACCATTGGAATGGATGTCTATTCGGCTGGTGATGCGAATGAGATCGCTGAAGCCTCGGCTGCGATTTTCTCTGGAAAAATTGTCGGGAACGAAATCGCCAAGAAGCTTGGAAAAGATCTTCCCGATATTCCTGCCTCCTGGATGGAGACAGAAGAAATCCTTAAATCCAAGCCTGGAATGATCGTGCCTGAGACCTACATTGATAAGCTGGAAGGTGTTTTTCCGGTTTTTCATTGCGTACAGGAAATTCCCTGCAATCCTTGCTCAAGTGTTTGCCCGAAAGATCTGATCTTTATCGACGAAGCAGATATCCGCCACCTGCCCCATTTTGATGAGGAGCGTGCTGATGAATGTATTGCCTGCGGTCGCTGCGTGGCTGTCTGCCCAGGTTTGGCAGTCAGTTTGGTCGATTTTCGGAAACGCAGTCAGACTGCGCTGGTGAGCCTGCCAGTGGAGCAAAATTATGCGGATATTGCTGTTGGGAACGATATTGAAGTAACTGATACTGACGGGGTCCCGCTTGGCAATTTCAAGATCGAGAAAATCAAGACAGTTACTGGTTACAAGGATGGCACGCGCTTGCTAAGTATTGAAGTGCCGGTTGAAATTTCCAAACAAGTTGCAGGTTTCAGAGTTATCCAACATAGCCAGGTGAAAGCATTTGATCCGGATTCGGAATTTATTGACGATCTGGATGATGATGCTTACATCTGCCGTTGTGAACGTATCACGGCAGGTGAAATTCGTAAACTGATCAAGATGGGTGTCAAGGATATCAACCAAATCAAAGCAATCACACATGCCAGCATGGGTGCTTGCGGTGGCAAAACCTGTCTGAACCTGATCAGACGAATGTTTGCAGCTGAAGGTGTTCCTCTTGCTGAAGTCACTGATCCACCCATCCGACCTGCATTCGTTGAAGTTCCCGTTAAAGATTTCATTGAACATTTAAGAGAGAGTGCAGGGACGAGCCGATGAGCCGGAACAACACCTATGATGTCATTATCGCCGGAGCTGGTTCCATCGGAACTCCCACAGCCCTTTACCTGGCGCAAGCCGGGTTACGAGTGTTAGTCATTGAGGCGTTAGCCAGCCCAGGTCAGGCTTCCAACAAACATGCAATTGGCGGCATCCGGGCTACACATTCTGACCCCTCTAAAATTTACCTCTGCACCAAATCAATTGAGGTGTTTTCGAGCTGGAATGAAGTCTACGGAGATGATATTGACTGGCGTTCTGGCGGTTACAACTTTGTGTCCTACAATGAAGACGTCGAAAGAACCCTGAAAGGTCTCCTGGAACAACAGCGTGCACTTGGTCTCAACATCAAATGGGTGGGAAAAGAAGAAAATCTTGCCATAGCTCCTCATCTCAATCCTGATGGACTATTGGGAGGGACTTTTTCACCCGAGGATGGCAGTGCCTCGCCTCTTAAGGCTTGTTTTGCATTCTGGAGGCATTCTCAATTGGCTGGTGCTGAGTTTCATTTTGATGAACCTGTTACCGATGTGATGGTTGAGGGAAATAAAGTCCGGGGAGTAAGAACCAACAAGGACTCCTATGCCTGTAACACCTTTATCAATGCTGCGGGAGGTTGGTCACGCAAGATCTCACAGATGATTGGTGTAGATATTCCCATCGAGCCAGATGCGCATGAAGCTGGCATCACTGAGCCAGTCCAACCGATGTTTGACGCTATGATCGTGGACATTCGTGAATATCCCGGCTCCAGCAATTTCTATTTTTATCAGCATCCTACAGGAAAGATCATTTTCTGTCTCACCCCTGCCCCACAGATTTGGGGAAACCTCACCCAAAACACAAGCTCTTTTCTGCCCCAATCTTGCAGGCGACTGGTGGAGCTCATGCCCATCCTCTCGAACATTCGAGTTCGCAGAACATGGAGGGGAACCTACCCCATGACGCCAGATGGAAATCCAATCATAGGCAAAATCAATGGCATTGACGGCTACCTGGTTGGCGCAGGAACATGCGGGCAAGGTTTCATGTTGGGTCCGGGCGTGGCCCAGTTGTTGACGAATTCAGTTACCGGAGAGTTGAGCCGGACCGAAGTGGATTGTTTGTACAGGATGCGCTACGACCGTACCTTTGACAGCAAGGAAATGCTCAAGTAGCGAAGTATTAGCCAATTGGACTGATTTTTTGTCATCCTGGTCTTGTTTGTTGAAGGGTGTTTCTGCCGTTGGCTGCAGATAACAATCTTTTTAGGCTCTTCAACTGACACCTGTTGATACAAGTGCCGAGCATCGGCGTGTACGATTTCGCTTACAATTAGGACAGTATCATGGAAATCGAACAATTCCTCAGCAAACTGCCTGACGCCTATACACGCGCCGATCGCGAGCAGATCGAAAAGGCTTATCGTTTTGCCGAAAAAGCCCATCAGGGGCAAACCCGGGCCAATGGTCAGCCTTATTTCTCGCATTCTGTTGGTGTTGCCAATATTCTGATGGAAATGGATGCAATCCCTGAAATCGTGGCAGCCGCACTCTTGCACGATGTTGTTGTCGACTGCAATGTTACTGGCAAGCAGGTTAAAGATGAATTTGGTGAGACCATCGCTCAATTTGTGGAGGATGTTTCCCGCATAACCAGCCTTTCTTACATTTCAAGAGCAGATCAACATCCGGATGAAAGAAAACCGTTAGCTGAAAGCTTGCCTTCCCCTTCAACAAGAATTAATGAAGATCTGGCTGAAATCTTACGCAAAATGCTGCTGGCAATCGGAGATGATGTGCGGGTTGTGGTGATCAAACTGGCTTGCCGGCTTCACAACATGCGCACACTCAATGCTCTGCCGCCAGACCGCCAAAAAAAGATTGCCCAGGAAACGCTGGATATCTTTGCGCCGTTAGCCAATCGTCTCGGGATTTGGCAAATGAAATGGGAGCTTGAAGATCTTGGCTTTCGTTATACTAATCCAGAAAAATACAAAGAAATTGCGGAGAACCTGACCTTACGTCGTACCAAACGGTTGGAGGAAGTCGATAAAATCATTGAGACACTCCATGATCTGCTACTGAAATCAGAGATAAAATCCAAGATCACCGGTCGCCCCAAGCACATCTATTCCATCTATCGCAAGATGATGAATAAAGAAAAAAGTTTTGATGGTATTCGTGATCTACGAGCAGTTCGCATAATCGTGGATGATGTTGAAACCTGTTACAAGGTGTTAGGTATCATTCATACCCATTTTGCTCCGATCCCAGGCGAATTTGACGACTACATCGCAGCAAAAAAGCCGAATAATTACCAATCCTTGCATACTGCCGTGATCTATTCTGATGGCAAGCCTCTGGAAGTCCAGATTCGAACCTGGGAAATGCACCAAAATGCTGAGTACGGTATCGCAGCTCATTGGAGATACAAAGAAAACAAGCAGCATTTGTCAGGGAAATACGAAAGAAAGATCAGCGAAATGCTCAGCCTGCGCGCCTGGAGCCTGGAAGTGGATGATAACCAGGAACTCCTGGAAGGTATGCGGACCGATATTTTTAAAGACCGTGTTTACGTAATCACCCCAAAAGGTGAGGTGGTTGACCTACCGCAAGGTTCCACACCCATCGATTTTGCCTACCAGGTGCATACAGATATTGGTCACCGCTGCCGCGGTGCCAAGATCAATGGGAAGCTTGTTCCGCTTGATTACTCACTCAAAACTGGTGATCAGGTTGAAATTCTGACTGTCAACCGAGGAGGTCCCAGCCGTGACTGGCTCAACCCCAACCTTGGTTTAGTTCGGTCAAGCCGGTCCCGTTCGAAGATCAAACAATGGTTCAAACAGCAGGATCGCGGTCAGAATCTTGAACATGGAAAAATCCTGGTCGAAAAAGAGCTCAAACGTCTTGGCATTGAAGATTTTGAGCTCGACCTTGTTTTAAGCGCTTTCAGTGTCAAAACACCAGAAGACCTTTACGTTGGAATTGGTTGCGGTGACATCCCCATCGGGAAATTGGTCAATCGAATCGGTGAAATAAAAACCGAATCTCTGAAAACCGAAGAATTGGTTCTGGAGGCACCCGGAAAGGTCAAAGCCGATGACACTGTCACTGTGATGGGGTTGAACCGCATGGATCATACCTTTGCTCGCTGTTGCAACCCGATGCCTGGGGATCCAATTATCGGCTATGTCACCAGGGGGCGCGGTGTCACCATCCATCGCATGGATTGCCCGAATGCCCTGCGCATCAAGGATACCGAAAGACTAATCAAAGTAGACTGGGGCATTGCCCAGCAAACCTACCCTGTTCCCCTTCAAATAACGGCTTATGACCGCCAAGGTTTGGTAAGCGATATCTCCAACGTTCTTTCGAGCGAGCCTGTACGTCTGATCGATCTTTCTATGACCACCCGACAGCATGTGGTTAAGGTCAACCTGGTT
>Ga0209722_1002299_pt1 | contig 15032 bp, 6 predicted proteins | sample BioC12SIPDNA_2_FD_185745 | JGI IMG/M metagenome (GOLD analysis project Ga0209722, IMG submission 185745) | Anaerobic biogas reactor microbial communites from Washington, USA - Biogas_R1_A C12 SIP DNA (SPAdes) (version 2) | ecosystem: Engineered > Bioreactor > Anaerobic > Unclassified | place... | reverse complement strand
CCGAGGGGCTGCCCGCCTTGGCCGCCAGGAACACCGCGTCCGGATCGGTCCAGGAGCTACGGTGAACCACCACAGGATTCTTTCCTGAACCATGCCAGTGCAGCGGCTGTCGCGGCGGGCGGTCCAAGCCGGACACACCGTTACGCCACAGCAGGAGCAAGGGCAGGAACCGGTTCGAGATCCCGTCGCCGGCCTTGAGGTTCTGGTCGATCCACCATTCCTCAGTCCGAGTGATGCCGGGGTCATCCCATCGCCGCGCGAACCAGTAGACGGCGGAGAAGGGCGTGCCGCGCTGCCCACAGTCGCTGAAGTTGAAGTGAAGGCCCGTGGGCCCAGTGACAAGAAGAGGAAAGGCCCCCGTCTCCTGAAAGCCCGCCGAGCGGCTGAGGTCGAAATCTGTGCCCAAAGCCGACTCCAACGCGTCGATGAGGATCACGTTGTAGGTCGTGCCGTATTGCCAGTAGCCTGGGCCCTCCGGATACACCCCGTCTGGGTTGTAGACGCCCATGGCGAAAGGCAGGCCGTCCAAGGCACGAACGATGACCCGCGCCGCCAGTTCGGGATCCCGCTCGGCCACAGCCAGTGCTCCAAGCACCATCCCGCCGTGACAGACCTGGTTCCAGTTGTTGTCGCTCTTCGCCCAGCGGTCATGCCCGGCGAAGGAGGGCCCGATGCCCTTCTCCAGGATGGCACCGCGGATCGTCGCCTCCTGCTCCGGCGTCAACAGGGAGAAGAGCCAGTCATAGCCGATGGCCAGCCCCGTGGTCATCTCCGCCGTGTCCAGGAAGTGCGACGGGTTCCAGTCGGCAAAGGCCGCGACGGCCTCCATCTCGGCAATGGCCCGGGCGGCGTAACGCGAGTCATCCGTCACGCGATAGACGAAGCTCAGGAACAACACCCGCCGCAACGCCTCACGCGACACGCTGAGCAGTCGCTTGCCCTGCTTGCGGTACGACACCGCGGGTCGCTCGAGCAGACCGTCTGCCTCACGCAACATGAGGTCATACAGCGCGGCCGCCTTGGTATCCCGGGCAAGACCACTCCGCATTGGCTCCGTCCCCGCCCGACTCATCAGCAAACGAGGATGCGGCCCAACAGCCTTGACCTTCGCCGCCACCGCCGCCGTATCCGCGGCCCACGCGGTTCCGCAATACATGGCCGCAACCGCACACGCGGTCGCGACACCAGATCGCCTCCACCTCGCCCTGCATTCCGCCATGAGAACACACCTCCTCTTGATGGCCAACTCTCGGGCTATCGTATGGCCCTGGAGGATTTGCGGCAACGTGAGGGCGACAGTCCGAGGGCGCCGGCCGAGGCGAACGCTCAGCAAGGTTCACCGTGAGCTCGCATTCGCAAGAAAGCCGGTGACGGAAGCCTCGCAGCCTCCGTCACCGGCCTCTTCGGCGTAGATCACCCCAATGCTGTTAGTCGCAACCCCCGGATATAGAGGTGTTCAGACTGTTGCGGACGGCCACCAAGTCAAAGATGTTGATGGCAGTATCCACGTTGACATCGCTCCGGAAGTTGGATGTGGCCAGAGCCTGATTGAGGTTGTTACGAATCTGAACCAGGTCGAAGATGTTGACCTTGCCGTCATTGGTCACGTCGCCGTACAGCGTGCCGAAGCACAAAGAGTCGACCACCACTGCCGTCGAATGGTCGGCTTCGGCGATGCCGGGGAAGGCCACGTAAACCACGGAGGCGTTCGGAATCTTCGCCACCGTGACGGATACGTCATCCCTGCCCATCGACATGCCCGTAATCACACCGCTGGATACGATCACATCGCTGGGATCCAGACCACCGATGGCCTGGATGGGCTTATCGAAGGTGGTCACGACCTTCATTGATTCGTTGGTCCGACACTCGACGCCCGGGGGAGACAGGACGACGTTGTAGTTGACACCCCCGTGACGCTTACTGGACACGGCCGCCGTGATGAACGGCGGTTCCCAGTCGCGCCAGCCGGTGTTCGGCCCGCCATAGCCGCTGGGCCTTGTGCCCGCGGAGTCCACCGCCGCCCGAACCCAATAGTAGTAAACCTGCCCCTCGATGGCCGAGGTATCATTGAGCGAAGTGGCAGTCTGCCAGCCGCTGACCGCGGCAGCACTGCCCGAGTCATTGATCGTGTTGCGATAGACTTGGTAATGGCTTGCTCCGGTCACGCCGGCCCAGGTCACACGCACGTACGTCCAGTAGGCTCCGTCGGAAGCGGCCACCGATCCCGGGGCCATCAGTGCCCGCCAGCCGAGGTCGCTCGCGCTGAAACCGCTCGTGTTGCCGCAGGCGTTCTTGGCCTTCACCCAGTAGTAGTAAACCGAGCCAGGCGTTCCCGTGCTGTCATCGTACCAAGTGCCGGTCAGCGACTGGGCGATGCGCGTGGCCGTCCCGGAACTGTTCACCGTGTTGCGCCAGACCTCATAGGTCGCGGCTCCTGTCGGGGCAGCCCAGGTCACCCGAATGTATCCCGTGTATGCGCCATCCGAGGCCGCAACTCCAGTCGGAACGGCTTGGCTGGGACAGTAGACGGTGATAGGCACCGCGTCCCAGCCGCTTGTGGCATTATTGGATGTGTCGCCGTCCGTGGCCGCGTCGTACTCCAATCCCAGCCAGTAGTTGCCCGGGACCGTGTCGGCCGGGATCGTCACGTGGGCCATGTTGACCCGTACCGAACTCATCGACGCAAAGTCCCAGGTGTAGGTCTGCCCACTGAGCGGCGTATCCGTGGAACTGATGATGTTGTTTGGCGACAAGTATACATGGTAGGTATAGGTAGCGCTGGCCGGATCGTTGTTCGTCGGGTTGGTCGCCAGATGATTAAGCAACGTGGTCGGTGAACCGGCGGCAATGGTGGCCGGCTCGGCATTGCAGTCCAAGGCCTGCAGGTCGAACGTCGTACCACGGCTGTCAGGAATGAACGCATCGTTCATGTAATCCGCGAAGCCCTGCCACAGCTTGCAGTAGTAACCTCGATCGTAGCGGTTCGAGGTCGAGCACACGGCATGAACGCGGCGAACAGTGTCGTCGATCCAGTACATGCCGCTGCCGCTCATGCCCCCCCACACGGTGTCGAAGCAGTTGCCACCGCCCGTATTGAGCTGCATCTGATTGTTGGGGCAGGCATCGACGGTACCGTACCAGTAGTACATGTCCACGCCGTTGTGCAGCCCGGCCAGCGGGCAAGTCTCTGAAGGGTAGCTCACGTTGTAGTACGTCCGGCTCTGGATCCAGGCGCAGTCCTGGCCATAGGTCCATCCGTACCAGCCGGTCAACATCCCCACCGCCCGGGTGATGGTGATCGCACCGCAATCCGCGTCGGTATCCCCGCTGCTAACGTAGGCGCTTCCTGCGACATACGAAGTACCCCGCGCCCAACCGTAGGCGTTCACCGGGTCAGGCGTCGGCCACATGTCGCCGTCCCCATCCCAGCCCGGATACACATAGATTTCCTTAGCCCAGTCCCCGATGTCCTCATCACGGGAATACACGCAATGCGCCGCCGTCAGCACCGTCTCCGCATCCACCATGCTACCCGAGCAGACGAACCAGGCATCTGCCCCGGTCGTGGTCTCAAAACGCATCAGCAGCTTGGCGTTCATCCGCCATGGGCTGTCGCCCGTATTCCCGATGTGGGTCATCGTCCCGAACGACTCCGGCATGATCTCGAACCCGCCACCGCCGTCCGCTCCCGCGTACCCGTCGCCACCAGAACCGCTCAGGAGGGCCTGGAGAGGCAACGACTCGGTTTCGCCCAACTCCGTCGTCTCGCTCGCCAGGGCATCATGCACCAGCACTGAACCCACAAGACCCAACTTCTCCTGCCCGGGTTCGGGAGGATCGGGCATGGGCATCGGCGGAATCTGATCGAGCGGCGGCAGCTTGGGCCACTCCACCTCCACGACGGCACCCTCTTGCGGCACAAGCGGCACAACACCCTCCACCTCCTGGGCCTGAACCACCGGCGCCGGTTGGGCCTGAGCCACACTCGTCAGCCCAGTCCATGCCACGAGCAGACAACTGAGTACAATCATCGCACGCTTGAGTTGGGGGGTCATGGCTATTCTCTCCTCTTCGGTGAGATACGCAGCAACCAATCCGACAACCCGACCTAGGTGTCGCCGATCGGTCACACCTTCGAGGTCACCTGACGAGAACTGTTCCGTGTCACACGCGGAGAAATGCGCTGGAATCGGTTGGCTCAGCACCGAGAGGATCTGTAATAGCTACGAGCTCCACAGATGACTCTGCGCGCCACGGCCAACAAATCGATAGCCCGCGCTGCTTCGCCGCCTCGCAGCCAAAAGAAGGCGTTTGCAGTATATACCGAGGACCGCCAGAATGCAACATCCCGCAGTCAGCCAAAATGCATTTTTAGCCAGAACAATGCACACCATCCGACCTATCGGTCGAATGAGCTCGCGAATCACGGACACCAGCCAGCAATCCCCTTGTTCAGGTTGTTGCGCACGGTGACCAAGTCGAAGATGTTGATCGCGTTGTCCGCGGTCACGTCGCCGCGGAAGTTGGCGGCCGTCACCGGCTGGTTCAGGGCGTTACGCACGGTCACCAAGTCGAAGATGTTCACCGATTTGTCGCCATTCGCGTCCCCCTTCAAGGCTCCGAAGCACAACGTATCCTGCACAAGAACCGGATACTGCTCCGTCACATCCACAATGCCCGGGAAAGACACCGTCACCAGCGAACCATCCACCGCGCCGCTCAGCCCGATCTCCAGCGAGGTACCAGTAATCGCCACGCTCGTCGCCGTCGCGTTGGTCACCGACACGTCGCCCAGATCAAGACCATCCACGCCCTCGATCTCCTGGTTGAACACCACGACCAGCAGCGTCGGGCCGTTCGCCCGGCACTCGACGCGGGTGCCCATGAGTACGTCTAGGTCATACGTGCCGCCCGTCCCGTGCGTCTTGCGCGACTGAGCCTGCTCGATCAGCAACGGGGTGGTATCGACCGAGAAGGTCCCCACGTAGGCATCGCCCCATTCCTCGCCCGGCGTGCCGTTGCCGCTCTGGTCCATCTCCTGATCGTAGAGATTCACGATGTGCGGCCCGACGCGGACCGTGTAGAGATCCTGGGCCAACTGCTCGGGGAACGCGATGCGGAACACCCGGCCCTGGACGTGCGACACGGTGATCTCGGCCTGTGAGATGGTGCCGCCGCCCGGCGTGGTGATCAACACGTCTTCAGGCCCGAAGGTCCACGGCTTCATGAACGAGTCGAAGGTCACGTCCACGTGCGAGACCGGCGCAGTCAACCAGCCCGCCGGCTCGTGCGACAAGGCCTTGGGCAGATTGATCGAGCTAAGATAAATGGTCCCATCCTCGCCGTGCTGGTAGCCGGCGCCGCCGGTGACCGTGATCCTCGCCGGGTCAAACGATTCCATCCCCCCGTGGTAAATGGCGATGCGACCGCCGGCCCCACCGCCGGCGCTGAGGTTCCCGCAATCGCCCCCGTTGGCGGTAATCACGCCCGCACCCGCCAGGGTACCCACCGTCAGCCAGATACTACCGCCCGACCCGCCACCAACGCCATAACTCCCGCTGCCTTCGCCATCCGCTCCATTGGCGACCAGCGCGCCGTTCACCGTCAGCGTACCGCTGATGGCCAAACGAACCGCTCCGCCACCCGCGCCACCGGCGTAGCTGGAGCTACCCGTAACCCGTCCGCCGCCGCTGCCTAAGTCGGCCGGCTCGGTAATCGAGCCATAGGCGCTACCGCCCGCTGCCGCGGTGGAATCCCCGCCTTTGCCGCCGTAGCCGCCGCCCGCGCCGTAGTGGGATGCGCTGCTTCCCGCTCCGGGGCCCTGAATGCGGGGATGCCCCTGCCCGGAGACATCCAACGCACCACCCGCCGCGATGGTCAGATCGCCCGTCACCGTCAACTCGAAACCGGTCTGCATCGCATGATGCGTCAGCAGGCCGCCTTCTTCGATCTGAACCTGGCCGAACGTGGCCGCGGTTTGCAGCGTTACCCCGCCCGCGTTGCCGATAACCAGTTGCGGCGTGGTCATCAGCTCGGTGCCACTGAGGTCCAGCCGCCCGCCGCGTTGCACGGTGATACGGTCGAACGTCTCCGTGGCAATTGAAGGCGTCAACGCGCCCGCCGTCCCGCAGTTGTCGATCAGCAGGGTGCCTTGGGTATCCGTGGCCAGCTTGGTGTACAGCGTGCCCGCGCCGCCCGTCATATTGCCGGCCCCGCCGCAGGCCGACAGCGTGCCCTCGAAGGGTATCGAATCCGCATAAACCGCGATACGCCCACCGCCACCGCCACCGGCATTAGCATGCCCGCCGTTGCCGCCGTTGGCGGTGACCACGCCCGCACCCGCCAGGCTTCCCACCGTCAACCAGATACTACCGCCCGACCCGCCACCGACGCCGTAACTCCCGCTGCCTTCGCCATCCGCTCCATTGGCGACCAGCGCGCCGTTCACCGTCAGCGTACCGCTGATGGCCAAACGAACCGCGCCGCCACCCGCGCCGCCGGCGTAACTGCTGCTACCCGTAGCCCGACCGCCACCACTGCCTAAGTCGGCCGGCTCGGTAATCGAGCCGTAGGCGCTACCGCCCGCTGCCGCGGTGGAATCCCCGCCTTTGCCGCCGTAGCCGCCGCCCGCGCCGTAGCGGGATGCGCTGCCTCCCGCTCCGGGGCCCTGATCGCGGGGATCACCCTGCCCGGAAACATCGATTCGGCTATCGGTATCCACGGTAACATCTTCCGCGATGGTGAGATCGAGCCGATAGACCGTCGGCGCCGCGTAGGCCGAGTGGGTCACCACCCCGCCGTTGATCACCTGCAGGCTGTTGAAGGCGTGCGCCCCGTTGATCGTCACCGTGCAGCCGTCGACGACCACATCCTCGCCGTCGTAGGTGGTATCGCCCTCGGCAATTAAGGTATCCACCGTGAAGGTCACCGCCAGGGCAGGCGAAGCCATGGCCAATCCCCAGATCAGCGTCAGCAAAACGGCCGGCCATCGACCGCAACCACGTGAAGTCAGCAACGCGCGCGTCATTTCAGCTACCTCCCTCTTGGGAATCTGTGAAACTTCTTGCCAGTTGTGTGTACGCGCCATGTCGGCGCGGCAGGCGGATGTGCGGCCTCCTTCCCCGGTCAGGCAGCAAACCCACAGGATCTTTCCTTATTCTACACGACTTCCGCTTGGATGCGAAGCACTTCCCCTCGACCCACGCCGCGATGGGGTCCGCGAGGGGATCAGCGGGGAGCCTTCCGTTGATACTGAAATGGAGACCGGCCCCGCCCCTGCAATGCCCAAGTAAGAAAGCATCCTCGGATGTGGGCAAGTGCGGGAGCTGAGGCGGATCGCTCCCGCAGTGCCTGTCGCCGTTCTGTCCGGCGGGAAGCGAGTGACGCCCCACTGAACTCGCCGGCGAGCGTCTACTTCTCCGCTCCCGGCCGCGAGGTGGGTTGGGACGCCGCCGGCGCCGAGGCCGGCTGGGTCGCCGGAGCCGGCGCCAGCTCCAAACCATCGAACCACACCGTGCCCGTCGCCTGCCCTTCGCCGCACAGGCTGCAGAAGACGTGCACCACACCGCCCGGCGGCCCGGTGAACGCCAGATCAACCTGCGTCCACTCGGTCGTACCCCGATGGTCAGGGCCGGTCGCCAAGCGCTCGGAGGTCTTGTCGTCCACCGCGACGACGACAAGGGTGCCGTACAAGCCGGCCCCTTCCTGGGGCTCGAGCCCCTCCGTCCGCAACCAACCCCGTAATCGGTAAGGACGCCCGGGCTCTACACGGACCGTCTGCGAGACCACCCCCATGGTCGGTTCCGCCGCATGGACACGCACCGCGCAGGAACCCTCCTTGTGCGTCTGGTAGTCCTGGCTAATCAAGGGCGACGGTCCCAACACCAGCAGATCCCACCCATCGGGCAAGCCGGCATCCTCGAACGAGCCGTTCCGCAGCCGCATGATCGGCCGACCCACGGGCTGCGTTTCCGCTGCCGGCTGTGTCACCGCGGGCTGCGTCGCGGACTCCGGCTGCGTCGCGGCAGCGGGCACGCTCCCTTCATACAGTTCCAACCCGTCGAACCACACCTTGCCCGTAGCCGTCCTCTCTCCGCAGAAGCTACAGAACACGAACACCCGGCCGTGCTCCGGGCCGGTGAACGCGACCTGCACCGGCGTCCAATCCACCGTGCCTCGCTGGTTCGAAGCCTTGGCCATCTTCGCCGAATCCGTCTCGCCAACGGCCATCACCAGCAACGTGCCAAGCATGTTCGCTTCGTGGGTCGGCTCCAGCGACTCCGTCCGCACCCAACCTTTGAGCACGTACGCCTTGCCCGGCTCGACGGCCACAAGCTGCGAAACCGCCGCCAGCGTCGGCTCGGTCGCCGATATCCGCAACGCGCGTCGACCATCCCGAGTCACCTCGTGCTCATGAACAACGGCCGGCGCGGGACCAAAGCTCATCAGATCCCATGCCTCCGGCAAAGCCGGCGTCTCAAACGACGGATTCTTGAGCAGAGAATCAGCTTGGCTCGCCGATCCCGCCAAACCAAGAACACATCCCAAGGCCAAGGCCCATGTCAGCTTCACACGCCACAACATCGATAACCTCCGTAGCCGGCCACACTCGGCACAACCCTGCGGACACCGGCCGCGCATGATAACCCCTGCCAGCACGCATCGCACGCCCTGCATCTTTTGTTTCGGGGCGGGCCTCATCCGTGTGGCACTGCTCTGTGAGCAGTGTTTTTCGGGGGAGAGGCGCTGCTGACACAGCAGTGGCGCACGACGGCGCGTGCCAGCCCCGCCGGCCGCCACGGTTCGGTGGATGCACCCCATCGCTGCGCGGTGCCGGGGCTCGTTTGTCACCGCTCGCCAAATGCACTACTATATCGCGTCCGGCATGGGCGAACTCGCGTCGCCGGGGCCGATCACGGTTTTCCCCCTGTGCAGTGCCGCGGTTTTGATGTTAATCCCGCAGTCCCGGTCCGGCCGGGCTATGGCGGGTTGCTTGGAGTTGGTATGAAGTCTGCATTCCTGGAAGCGTTGGAGCATCGAGTGCTCGTCTTCGACGGGGCCATGGGCACCAGCGTCCACACTTACGATCTGCCCCTGTCCGATTATCGCGGCCTCGAAAACTGCACGGAAATCCTCTGCGAAACACGCCCCGACGTGGTACGCGAGATTCACCGCCGGTTCCTCGAGGTCGGCTGCGACGCGATCGAAACCAACACCTTCGGATCCAACCGAATCGTCCTGGCCGAGTTCGGACTGGCCGACCAGACCCGCGAACTGAATCGCCGCGCCGCCCTCATCGCTCGTGAAGCCTGCGAACCGTTCCACACGCCCGATAAACCCCGCTTCGTCGCCGGCTCCTGCGGGCCCGGGACCAAACTGGTCTCGCTCCGCCAGATCACCTTCGACGCACTCGTCGATAGTTACGCCGAGCAGATCCGCGGACTCATGGACGGCGGTGTCGACACGCTGCTCTTCGAGACCTGCCAGGATATCCTCCAAGCCAAGGCGGGCATCAACGCCGCCGAGCAGGTTTTCAACGAATGCGGCCGACGCGTGCCTATCATGGTCCAGATCACCGTCGAGACCACCGGCACCATGCTTGTCGGAACCGATATCGCCGCCGCTCTCACCGCGCTCGACGCCTATCCACAGGTCCACGTGGTCGGCCTGAATTGCGCGACCGGCCCACAGGAAATGAGCGAGCACATCCGCTACCTGAGCCAATGCTGCACACGCCACATCAGCGTGCAGCCTAACGCCGGCCTGCCCCAGATCGTCGACGGCCAGCCCTTCTACCCGCTCACCCCGGACGAGTTCGCCCGCTGGCTTGGCGAATTCATCGAGACCGACGGCGTCAACATCGTCGGCGGATGCTGCGGCACCACCCCCGAGCACCTCGCCCGTGCCGTCGCCGTCGTCAACGGCAGAACACCCCGGCCACGCAGCTCACGCCTTGAACCCAGCGCCTCGAGCCTCTATCAGTCAGTCACTTTCCGCCAGGACAACAGCTTCCTCATCATCGGCGAACGAACCAACGCCAACGGCTCCAAGAAGTTCCGCGATTTGCTCGCGGCCGAGGACATCGAGGGCATGGTCCAGCTCGCCAAAGACCAGGTCCGCAACGGTTGCCATATGATCGACGTCTGCGCCGCCTACGTCGGACGCGACGAGATGGCCGACATGAGCCGACTCATCAACCGCTACGCCACCGAGGTCACCGTCCCCCTGATGATCGACTCCACCGAGCCGCCGGTCATCGAGGCGGCCCTCAAACTCGCCGGCGGCAAGTGCGTCATCAATAGCGTCAACCTCGAAGACGGCGAAAAACGCTGCGCCGAGATCCTGCCCCTCTGCCGCAACTACGGGGCCGCCGTCGTCGCCCTGACCATCGACGAGGAGGGCATGGCCAAGACCTGCGAACGCAAGGTCGAAATCGCCAAACGCATCCACCGCATCGCCACCGAGCAATACGGCCTGCGAGCTGGCGACATACTCTTCGACCCTTTGACCTTCACCATCTGCACCGGCAACGAAGACGACCGCCGCCTGGGCCTCGAAACCCTCGAAGCCATCCGCCGAATCAAGCGGGAACTGCCCGAGTGCCATATCGTGCTGGGCCTCAGCAATATCAGCTTCGGGGTCAAGCCCGCCATGCGACACGTGCTCAACAGCGTCTTCTTGCACTACGCCCGTGAGGCCGGCCTCGACGCCGCCATCGTCCACGCCGCCGGCATCGAACCCCTCTTCAAAATCCCCGAACACCACCGCGAAGCGGCCCGCCGGCTTATCTTCGACGAACGTACCGCCGACTACGACCCCCTCGCCGACCTCATCAGCCAGTTCCCCGGTAACCAGGCACCCCCTCCCGAGGCCGCCCGCGAAACCCTGCCCATCGAGCAACGCCTCAAACAACGCATCATCGACGGCGATCGCAAAGGCCTCGAAGCGGACCTCGACGAGGCCCGCTCCCTTTACGCCCCCTTGGCGATCATCAACGACTTCCTCCTGCCCGGCATGAAAACCGTCGGCGACCTGTTCGGCAGCGGGCAGATGCAACTTCCCTTCGTGCTTCAGTCCGCGGAAACCATGAAGGCCGCCGTCGCTTGCCTCGAACCTTACATGGAACGAACCGACCAAGCCGACAAGGGCTCCATCGTGCTGGCTACCGTCAAAGGAGATGTGCACGACATCGGCAAAAACCTCGTCGATATCCTCCTGACCAACAACGGCTACACCGTCTACAACCTGGGAATCAAACAGCCCGTCGAGGCGATCATCCAGGCTTGGCAGGAAAAAAACGCCGACGCCATCGGAATGAGTGGCTTGCTGGTTAAAAGCACTGTCGTCATGCGCGACAACCTGCAAGTACTCAACGAGCGAGGCCTCACCCCCCCGGTCATCCTCGGCGGAGCCGCACTTACCCGCCGATACGTCGAAAACGACCTCCGCCCCACCTACTGCGGTCCGCTCTCCTACGCCAAAGACGCCTTCGACGGCCTCGACCTGATGAGACGCATCTGCGAGGGCGAATCCCCGGAACCCGCCGCGACCGGCGCACACACAATCGGACAGACCGCCGCCCCATCCATCCAAAGCGCCACCTCTTCACCCCGGCCAGCCGCGAGAACCAGCAACATCGCCACCGACGTCCCTATCCCCACACCGCCGTTCTGGGGCCGACGAGTCATCGCCAGTATCCCCCTTAAGGCCGCCCTCGCCTATATCAACGAGGTGATGCTCTTCCAGGTGCAATGGCAGTTCAAGAAGAAAGGTCGGCCACAAGAGGAGTTCGACCGCTACATCGACGCCGAGGTCCGCCCCATCTACCGCAACCTCGTCGCCCGCTGCGAACGCGAGGCCATCCTGCAGCCTCGGGCGGTCTACGGATACTGGCCCTGCCAAAGCGAAGGAAACACCCTCTATCTGTACGACCCCGACGACCGAAACCGCGAGATCGCCCGCTTCGACCTGCCGCGACAGGCCAAGCCCCCGCATTGGTGCCTCGCTGACTTCTGGCGACCCCGATCCAGCGGCGAATTCGACGTGATCGCCCTGTCCGTCGTGACCGTCGGCCAACAGGCCAGCGAAATCGCCAGGCAGTGGTTCCAGGAGGATAAGTACCGCGATTACTTGTACCTGCACGGCCTCAGCGTCGAGACCGCCGAGGCCCTCGCCGAGTACATCCATAAACAAGTCCGCATGGAACTTCGCATCGCCGGCCACGACGCCCGCGACCTCCGCCGCATCTTCCAACAGGGCTACCAGGGTAGCCGCTTCAGCTTCGGATACCCCGCCTGTCCGCGCCTCGAAGACCAAGCCGGCTTGTGGCCCCTGCTCAAACCGCAAGAGATCGGCGTCACCTTAACCGAAGAGTTTCAAATAGAACCAGAACAATCTACCACCGCCGTCATCGCCCACCACCCCGAAGCCCGCTACTTCAAAGCCTAACCCAACGGCTGTATCATCCCACCCAGAGGATCACAGCCATGCCCAACCCATCGCTCAATCGCAAGCACCCCGAGCCGGGGACGAAAGTCCCCGGTTTACCCCCCGCACCGCAAACGACAATCCCCAGTATCACTCCGCAGGAATCAACCTCTCCCGCATCGCCCCAGATCCACCACTCCCGCCAGCAACCACACGCAAAACAAAGCCGCGACCGCCAGGGAGCGAGACAGCACCTGCCTGGCTCTCCAACGATCGCGGCTCTGCCTGCCTACAGACTGCGTCGCCGAAACTTACGATCCCGACCGGGCAGCGGCGGCCTTGCGGGCCTTGCGTACCGCCGCCAGGCGCTCCTCGCTGGTCAGCTCGAACACATGTCGCAGCACCGCCTCATCCTCCGCCGTCATCTCCTGCTTGCGCCGGGACATCGCGATCCGACCGGTGCTCAGCAGAGCTTTGAGCCCGAAACCCTTGCCGATCACCCTGTTCACAAACCACGCAAACGCCGGAATGCTCTTGGGTAACGGCTCGCCCGTCGCCACGCAGATCGCACCCGTACCGATCACCGTGCCGGTGTTCAACAGCGTGCAGATGCTCGTCTTGACGTGGTCCCCGATGAAGCTGCCCACCTTGGCCGAGCCGGTGTCCAGCGTCTTGCCACCCAGCTTGATCTGGACGTTGGTGTAGTCGTTCTTCAGATCGCTGTTGCTGGTCAAGGCCCCGAGGTTGACCCACTCGCCTACGTACGCATGCCCCAGGAACCCGTCATGGTACTTGTTCGAGTACCCGTGCAAGATGCTCTCTTCCACCTCGCCACCGACCCGGCACATCGGACCAATGCTGCACCCTTCCCGCATCTTGGTGCCCAACAGAATACTCTTGGCCCCAACGTAGCAGGGACCCTCAATCCGCGTGTACGGGTGAACCTCGACGCCCGCTTCGAGCGTCACCGGCCCATGCTGCGTGTCGATGCACACAAACGGGTGAATCTCCGCCCCTTCACCGATGAACACCTGGTCCTTCGGGCCGTAGATCACACTGCTCTCGTGCATCTTGCCCTCAATGCCCCTGCGCCCGGACGCCTTGAAGTCCGCCGTGATCAACTCCGGCGAGGCCAGCATGAGGTCCCAGATGTAATCGAACCACTTGCCCGTGAACTCGGTCTTCGGCGAAGCCTGAGCGGCAGCCGCCAGAGCGGCGTAGTCTTTGATACCGCTCACGTCGCCCGTCGTCCGCCACGCGGCCAACTGCTCACCCTTCCAAACCGCCACCTTGTCCTTGGGAACCGCCCATTCAACACCGCACACCCGGGCGTTCACGAACAAGATCTCTTCGCCCTTGAGCTTCGAGAAGTCGTTCACCGCCGCTTTACCGCACCGGCGGGTCACCAGCGCGGCCAGATAGTCGCGGACGCACACCACGTCTGCCGCCTGACCAACCGCCCGCTCGATCTTCGCCGCCAACGTCGTCGCACCCGTTCGCAGCTCAAACACACCCCGCACATACGTGAGCGGAGCAAAATGATCCCACTGATTGTCCTCAAAAATCACCAACTTCATGTGTGAATCCTCCAGCCTTGTAGATGTCCGGTTTGCGTCGGAAAGGAAGCCAATATAAGGCCAAAGCCCCCCCCTGGCAATGCCCTTGCCCCACACCCCAACCCACGATACCATGTGCCCCCCGGAACCAAAACCGGTGGGGAATCTGTCCATCCCCCGGCCACCTGGAACAACCCAATTTCATGAGGAGATGATCCATGGAAGTCATTGTCACCAAAACCTACGAGGATATGAGTGCCCTTGCCGCGAGAATGATCGCCCAGCAAATCCTCCACAAACCCAGTTCAGTCCTTGGACTGGCCACCGGATCCACCCCGGTCGGCACCTACAAGGAGCTGATCCGACTCCACAAGAACCAAGGCTTGGACTTCTCCAAGGTCACCACGTTCAACCTCGATGAGTACGTCGGACTGCCCCCAACCCATAACCAAAGCTATCGCTACTTCATGGACCAGAACCTCTTCAACCATGTCAACGTCCCCTCGGCCAGCATCCATGTACCCTACGGCCATGCCGAGTCCGTCCTCGACTTCTGCGAATGGTATGAGGCCGAGATCCAACGCTTCGGCGGCATCGACCTGCAAATCCTCGGGATCGGCGGCGACGGACACATCGCCTTCAATGAGCCCGGCTCGTCGCTCGGCTCACGCACCCGGCTCAAGACCCTCACCACCCAGACCCGCCGCGACAACGCCCGCTTCTTCGGCGGTGACGCCGACGCGGTCCCGCGGCACTGCCTGACCCAGGGCATCGGCACGATCCTGCAGGCCGGCCACCTGGTCCTCGTCGCGCTCGGCGTCGGCAAGGCCGAGGCGGTCCACCAGCTGGTGGAGGGACCGGTCAGCGCGCTCTGGCCGGCCTCGGCGTTGCAGCTGCACCCGCACGTCACGGTCCTGCTCGACCAGGCGGCGGCCGCCCGGCTCCAGCTCGGCGACTACTACCGGGAGGCCTACCTCACCAAGCCGGCCTGGCAGGGATTCTGAGGGCACGATCCCGCGGGGCCGGCGCCTGCCCAGTGCGCCGACT
>Ga0209722_1002286_pt1 | contig 15089 bp, 12 predicted proteins | sample BioC12SIPDNA_2_FD_185745 | JGI IMG/M metagenome (GOLD analysis project Ga0209722, IMG submission 185745) | Anaerobic biogas reactor microbial communites from Washington, USA - Biogas_R1_A C12 SIP DNA (SPAdes) (version 2) | ecosystem: Engineered > Bioreactor > Anaerobic > Unclassified | place... | reverse complement strand
TCTTCCGGCTCAGCAACGACGTCGCGGTGGTCGGTCTGCCGGGCGAGGTCTTCGTCGATCTGGGTTTGGCGATCAAGCAGGCCAGCCCGTTTGCCACGACGCTCATCATCGAGCTGTGCCACGATGCGCCGGGCTACATCCCCACCCGCAAGGCCTTTGCCGAAGGCAGCTACGAGACGGTCAACTCGCGGGTCGCCCCGGGCGGCGGCGAACGGATGGCTGAGGCCGCCATCGGACTGCTGGCCCAACTGGCTCCGACCAAGTCCCAAGGGTCATAGACTCGTGAGGCGGCGGACAAGTGGACAACTGACAGAGATGACCGAGAATCGGAAGAGGAATGTCTTGCGTTGGGCGATCTTCTCCGTGCTGGGCCTGGCCTACTTCTTCGTGTACTTTCATCGTCTCTCTCTGTCCGTCGTGGCCGACGATCTGGCGTCCGACTTTGGCGTCGCGGCCGGCGTTCTGGGTCTTCTTGGCTCGGTGTATTTCTACTGCTACGCCGCCATGCAGTTTCCCGCGGGGCTCTTGTCCGACTCCGTCGGGCCGAGGAAGACCGTCACCGTCTCTCTGCTGCTGGCGGCGGTCGGCAGCGTGCTGTTCGGTCTGGCGCCGGGCATCCGGACCGCCTTCGTCGCGCGCGTGATGGTCGGCCTGGGTGTCTCGATGGTCTTCATTCCCACGATGAAGGTCCTCTCGCAGTGGTTCAAGGCCGGCGAGTTCGCCGTGATGGCCGGCATCCTCAACGCCGTGGGAGGGCTCGGCGTGCTGGCGGGGACGTGGCTTCTGGGGCTGCTGGCCACCTTCGTCGGTTGGCGCGTCTCGTTCCAGGTCATCGGAGGGGCGACCGTCGTCCTCATGGCCCTGGCCTGGCTCGTCGTGCGCGACAGGCCCACCGACGGCGCCGGTTCGCCTGTCATCCAGCCGGAGACGATCGGTCTTTTGGCCGGGGCACGGCGGGTTGTCTCTACGAGGCATTTCTGGCCGGTTGCCGTCTGGTTCTTCTTCGATTGCGGCATCTTCTTCGGCTTCGGCGGCCTCTGGGGCGGCCCGTATCTTATCCACGTCTATGGCATGAGCAAACCCCAGGCGGGAGCGGTCCTGAGCATGATCGCCTGGGGCATGATCGTCGGAAGCCCACTGCTGGGTCTTCTCTCCGAGAGACTGCGAAGCCGAAAGCGGGTCTTCATTCTCGGCTCGACAGTTCTGAGTCTGCTTCTGCTGCTGGCGGTCGCGCTGCCTGCGAGCCTGCCGCAATGGGCGCTCTTCGTGTGGTTCTTCCTGTTCTCAGTGTGCTCGTCCGCGATCGTCATCATGGGGTTCACCGCCACCAAAGAGCTGTTTCCCGTCGCGATGGCGGGCACCTGCGTCGGTATGGTGAACCTGTTTCCGTTCTTCGGCGGGGCGGTGTTCATGTGGCTGCTCGGCCGAATCCTCGACGGTTATCCCCACGCCCTCGAGGCCGGGTACTCCGTCGCCGGCTATCGTGTCGTCCTCCTGGTGCTCCTGATCGCTTCGGTCCTGGCCCTGGCGTGCACCCTGGCCATGAAGGAAACCCACGCGTCACAAGTCCGCCCGGAAGACCGAAAACAATCCTGACCTCACCCCCTCAAACCACTACGCCCGACAGGATTCGAACCTGTGACCTCCGGTTTAGGAAACCGATGCACGAAAAAGGTAAATGCCTCACCTACAGAGACTTATGAGTCTGTTGCATCTGCGTTGACACCCCAGTGGACACCTGAATCCCCAAAACAGGGACGAATCGACATCCGGGAGCTACCGTCTGACGTTGCCGAAATCGTGACGGCTTGGCCGGACCTGCCGGAGCATATCAAGGCGGCGATCACGACGCTCGTGCAGGCCCACGGCAAGGGGAGGAAGTGACGATGGCACGCAGGAGCGCTCGCAAGCGAATCCCTCTGGCGCAGCAGATGGTCTACGATAACATGCGCGGGCAGTTCGAGGCGATGGGCACGGGAGGGCAGTACCACCAATGCCAGAAGGACTATGCCCTCAGGCTCATCGACAAGTACGGCGTCCGGGCGACCGCCCGGATTCTGGAGATCCCGCGCCGAACGCTGCAACGATGGTGTCGCAGTCAGTCAAAGCGGGTTCGCCGATGTCCGGCCTGGGTCTACGCATGGGCGGCCAGACGACGCAAGAAGCGTGCGTTCTGGTCATGGAGAGGCTACGGCTAAACCGTCTGCAAAGCTGAAATGTCGCCACTTAAAAAGGGATTCCGGGCAGTCGAGAGGCACTCTCGACAGGTGAGATCGGAGTCGCAAGCGAGTTCCCGTTGGTCATTTGCCTGTGTGCATTCTATTTCCGGGATAATTGCCTGTGAGGGGATTATCCACCCTATACCGTGCAACGGAGCACGCCTGGTTACGCCCACGAGCCTCCGGGTTTCCACGACTTCGGGAAGGCTTGTCTTTCAGAGGCAGCCTGCAATGGTTCAAGCAAGAAGGTCCGGAGGTCGTGGACGACGCCGGATAGGCTGGGTGGTGCGTCGGTGAGTCCACTGCCCTTCAAGAACGCTGCCCATTGTGTCTGCTTGGCGCGGTCGTTGGCGAACTCGTCGGTCAAGGCAGTCGGTGCACCATCGGGGATAGGAGTGCTTCGCCGCTCGAATGTGGCGGCGATGGCTGTTGTCAGAGAAGCTCCCCCCAACCGGAACTGCTTCGATAGAACCCACATGTCGTAGAAGTCCTTCATGCGGCTGATGGCCATGTCGAACGCCACGAGGGCTTGGAGCTTCTCGGCAATCACCGTCTCGCAGGGGTAGGCCCTGATCCTGGGTGCGGGCATGTCCAGCAAGGCCGGATAGTCGATCTCGCCTGGCTCCGGTGTCACTGCGTCGCCGAAGCCCACGTCGATCTGGAGGTTCAAGCGGGCGTTGCCGAGATGCGCCGGGAGCTTGATCCGCTTGCCGGGATAGTCCTGTGCCTCTCGAATCTCGGAGATGCTGATGCGGCGATCATCGAACTCCAGGCCATCCGGTTCAACCGATGCGCCAACGATCTCCCCGAAAACCTGGATCAACGCTTGATCGGACGAATCGCCGATTCCAAGCAGATCGAGGTCTCGGGTAGGCCGATGCGGCTGGTCGGTCCAGGCGGCGAAGAGCATGGCCCCCTTCAAGACAAATCGGTCACGATGGGCCGAGCATGCGAGACGGTACAGGAACCGCTCCAGGGCATAGTGGATCAGAATGAGGTTCGGGTCTTCCTTTCGCTCCCTGGCCTTGTTCAGCAGTCGCTGATGGACCGATTGTGCCAGATGGCGGGGAGATTCCGGCGTCACGAGACGGCCTCCAGGTACGGCCGCATCACTTCGGTTACGCGGCACACCTTGGCATATTGCCAGAGTTGCGCCCGCGTGCACTTCTTGCTTCGCAGGCCGTCGCGAAGGGCTTCGATGGCTACGTCGAGGCCGATCTTGTTGCGGTACTTGAAGCAGTCCGCCACGGTCTTGGGCGGGCTGTAGACCTTGACGCGGACACCCTCGATCCGATGGTGCTCGATCCCCTTGGCGAGCGCGTCGCCGGAGAATCGAACGACTCGCAGCGGCGGATACTCGACTCGTGGCCGCCGGACACCTTGATCGATGGCCATCCAGACCTCGTGGGGGCTCTGCGTGCCGATTTCGTGGAATCGAAGGGCCGATAGCAGGCAGATGACGCCGTGAGGCACTCGCTTGGCTGCTTGGGCCAGGCCGGCATTGGCGGAAAGCTCCGCATCTGCCGGAACATACAGACCTCGCCCGATCCGTGCGAGCATCCCTTTCTCGTAGAGCCGGCGGAGGTACTCCGGGTGAATCCCCGCTTCATGCAGATCCTTGACCCGCAGGATGCCCTTGCGTTTGGCAAGGGCCAGAACCTTCTCTTGGGTTGGCGTCATCCTGCCATCTCCGTGTGTATAACTGTCCATACTTATGAATATCTATAGGCGCTTTTACACAACCAGCACATGGCTGTCAATCCTCGTTTCCCTTCACACAGGAATGGCCGACGCCAATCCAATCAAGGGCGAAGTCGGGATAGTCTTTGCTGATACTGGCTTGCTTCCTTGTCCGCTGCCGCGAGCCGCTTGTTCATGTGGTCGCGCAGGGCCTCGATTGTCCAGACCGGCTCGCCAAACAACCGAATACTCGGCGGCAGTTCACCCCGCCCGACCGCTCGTTTGATGCTCGCTCTGTGTCGTCCAAAGAGTTTGGCCAATCCATCCTCAGAGATCACTGCATCCGGCGGCAAGTCCCCGAGAGTACGTATCACGCCGAGACCGGCCCAGTCACAAGCCTCCTCGCGTCGGGATTCTCCAGCCCCTACGCCCTCTGGAATATCATCTGATCTGTCGGACCCCGGCTTCGCGGGCAATGGTTGCCCTGGCGAGGGTTCCTGGAGTCGCTGCCCATCCCCGCGACGCTCCAGGGGCTGCCCGCCGTACTGCGACGAACCTTGTGTTTCCGTCCGGTATTGCAGCAGCAAAGACCAATCGCTGTCTATTCGGTGACAGTCCACTCGAAGCGTTGCGGCACGGGTGACGATCACGACCGCATCGCCGCACGCCACATCCAATGTGTACTGAGGTGCCATGACTGATCCTCCTGTTGGTCCGGCTCCCATTCATCACTGGAAAGCCAGAGCCGTCGGCCTCACCCAAAGTGCGGGGGCCCGCGCGGTCGCGTCCTCTCAGTTCAGAATCGCTGGCCAAACTGGTGTCCAAACCCTTGGTCCTGCGCCATCTTGAACCACTTCGTCCGGGGCGGGCAACCGGCGCGGACCCAAGCGAGAATCACCGCGTGCCGCCACAGCTTTCGCCCTCCGAGCTTGATAGGCATGGGGCCAAGCTCGCCGGTGTTGTTCATCGAATAGATCGTGGTTCGGCTGACCGATAGTACTGCACCTGTTGCCCTGGCATCGAGCAGCAGGGGGGGCGACCCCGGCTTGGCCCTTCGTATCGGATGTGTCAGAGGTCTTCTTGATGCTCTGGCTGCTCATCAGCCACCTCATTCGCAGCGGTGCGTTCGGCCTGCCGCTTCAGCCAGTCCCGCAACGAGTCTACAGGATAGAGGACGACCGTGCCGATTCGGACGTGTGGTATCTCATAGCGCCCCGTCCATGTGTACAGTGTTCGCTCGCAGACGCCGAGGGCCTTGGCTGCATCGCGTGCCCGCAAGGCCAGGCGAGGCATCGGTGGTTCGCCTTTGGGCGATCCCTTCGCCGTGTCAACAGCGATCATTGCTTGGCTCTCATGCCTGACTGGCATGCACTCTCGGACTGCCTCACGGCAGTATCGGCGAATAATTTGGAGCAGGGGAGCCGCCACAGCACTCATTTCTTCGACCGTCATAGAATCTCCATTCTGTCCCGGTCCTGAGCCATGAAGAGTCCTTTGGGACGTTCCCAACATTGTCGTACGCCTGAATGAATCACCGTCGCGCATGAGGCCAGATTCTATCGCCGGCGACACAGAAGAAGCAAGGCTCTGGCCCTTTGTGGCCCTTTCTGACGCGGAAAATCAAGTTGAGACGTTGATTGGCCGATACTATTATGGGGCCCGATGCGACCCGAGGTGCTTTTCGAGAGGGCGATATGGCGGAGAAACTGCCGGTCATTATTGACAATCAGGGGAACGCAGTTGCTCTGTGCGCTCCCAGATACGGTCGGCGACGACGGCTTTTGGGAGCGGACCCGATAACCAGAAGGAGATAGCCCTTTGCCGCGAATTTTCGACAACATTCAGGAAAGGCTCCTGCCGGCCTTGGCAGAGACGATAGCCGTATCCGACCGAGCTGATTTCTGCGTCGGATATTTCAATCTGCGTGGATGGAAGTCGCTGGATTCCTACGTCGAGCGATGGTCCGGCGGTGAGGGGCATTGCTGTCGCCTGCTCGTCGGCATGCACCGGCTGCCCCAAGAGCAGGTCCACGAGCTTCTCGGTCTGATGAAGAGCGATGAACAGATCGACCAAGCGACAGCGGTGCGCCTCAAGAAGGAACTTGTGCAGCAGTTCAAGGACCAGTTGACGATTGGCGCGCCGACCAACGACGATGAGGCAGGTCTTCGGCGGCTGGCCGCGCAGATCAAGGCCAAGAAGGTGGTCGTCAAACTGTATCTGCGACACCCGTTGCACGCGAAGCTCTACCTGCTTTTCCGTCCGGACCCGATCAATCCAACCATCGGCTATCTCGGAAGCAGCAACTTGACCTTTGCCGGGCTCTCCCAGCAGGGGGAATTGAACATCGACGTGCTCGATCACGATGCCTGCATGAAGCTGGCCCGGTGGTTCGAAGACCGATGGGGCGACCGCTGGTGCGTGGACATCTCAGCCGATCTGGTCAAGGTAATCGAGGAGAGTTGGGCCAGAGAAGAGCTGATCCCACCGTACCACATCTACATCAAGATGGCCTACCATCTGGCCCGAGAGGCCCGCGAGGGCATATCGGAGTTCCAACTCCCCGTTGAGTTGCGGAACAGGCTGTTTGGCTTCCAGGAGGCGGCCGTAAAGATCGCCGCCCACCACATCAACAAGCGGGGCGGTGTGCTGATCGGCGATGTCGTCGGCCTGGGCAAGACCCTGATGGCGACGGCCGTCGCTCGCATCTTTGAGGACGAGCATGACCTTGAGACCCTCATCATCTGCCCGAAGAATCTTCTGCCGATGTGGAAGGACTACCGCGAGCGCTATCATCTGCGGGGCAAGGTGGTATCTCTGAGCCGTGTCACGCGCGAACTGCCCGAGATGCGGCGATACCGCCTGGTGGTTATCGACGAAAGCCACAACCTGCGCAACCGCGATGGACGGCGTTACAGCGCGATCCGCGACTACATCAAGAAGAACGATAGCAAGTGCGTTCTCCTCTCCGCTACGCCCTACAACAAGACCTATCTCGACTTGTCCAATCAACTGCGTCTGTTCCTGCAAGATGACACGATCCTGCCCATCCGTCCGGAGCGGCTACTGCGAGAAATGGGCCTTATCGAATTTGAGCGGAAGCACCAGTGCAAGCCCGAGACACTCAGCGGCTTTGAGAAGAGCGAATATGCCGACGACTGGCGGGAGCTGATGCGGCTGTATCTGGTCCGCCGCACGCGCAGTTTCATCATGGACAACTATGCCGAGACGGACCCGGCCAATGGTAGGAGGTTCCTGCCGCTCCACGATGGGCGACCCTACTACTTCCCGACTCGCATCCCGAGAACCGCCAAATTCACCGTCGATGAGAAGGGCCAAAAGGATCAGTATGCCCGGCTATATTCACCGGATGTCGTGGGGACGATCAACTCCCTGCACCTTCCGCGATATGGCTTGGGCAACTACGTGGCTCCATCGCCGGATGCGCCGCCAACACAGAAAGAGGCCGACATGCTGGCCAATCTCTCCCGTGCCGGCAAGCGGCTGATGGGGTTCTGCCGCACGAATCTCTTCAAGCGGCTGGAATCCAGCGGCCAAGCCTTCATCCAATCCGTGGAACGGCACATTCTCCGCAACTTTGTCTATCTGCATGCCATAGAGGCCGGGAATCCACTGCCCATTGGGACGCAGGATTCCGGTCTGCTGGATGCCCGCGTCTGTGACGAGGATGTCGATCCAGCGGAGACCATGTTTGAGAACAACGACGACGAAGATACTCCCCAAGCGGAGGACGTGTCGGCCTTGCGGACGCCGGAGGATTTCGCCCGTCGGGCCGCAGAGGTCTACCAATTGTATACCACGCATGGGCGAAGACGCTTCGATTGGCTGCGGCCCACTCTCTTCGACGCCGCTCTGGCTGAGAATCTGCGCAGCGATGCTGCCGCCCTAATCGGAGTGCTCCGGAAGTGTGGCGACTGGGACCCTGGACACGACACGAAGCTGGATACGCTGAGCCGCCTGCTGTTGCAGAAGCATCCGAACGAGAAGGTCATCGTTTTCTCGCAGTTCGCCGACACGGTGCGCTACCTCGAAGCCGAACTTCAGGCACGTGGCCTTGAGAACGGGGCCGGGGTGACGGGGGACAGCGCCGATCCGACCGCCTATGCCTGGCGTTTCAGCCCGGAGAGCAACGAGAAACGCGGTCAGGTAAAGCCCGAAGACGAATTACGCGTCCTTGTCGCCACGGATGTCCTGAGTGAAGGTCAGAATCTCCAAGATTGTGCCATCGTGGTCAACTACGATCTTCCCTGGGCCATCATCCGGCTTGTGCAGCGTGCTGGTCGTGTGGACCGCATTGGACAGAAGGCCGAAGAGATCCTCTGCTATTCCTTCCTGCCCGCCGACGGAGTCGAACGGCTCATCCGTCTGCGTGCCCGCGTCCGGCAGCGGCTGTGGGAGAACGCCGAGGTCGTCGGCACAGACGAGGCGTTCTTTGAGGACGACCGCAACGACCAGGCCGTACGCGACCTGTTCACCGAAAAGGCGGGCATTCTGGACGGCGACGCCGACAGCGAGGTGGACCTGGCATCCTATGCCTACCAGATATGGAAGAACGCCACCGCCGCCGACCCAAAACTGGAGAAGACCATCGCCGATCTTCCTCCCGTTGTCTATTCGACCAAGGCCCATCAGTCCGCTGTTGGAGGTCCCGAAGGCGTGATCGTGTACCTGCGGACAGCAGAGGACAACGATGCGCTGATCTGGATGAACAAGGAAGGCGAAGTGGTCACGGAGTCACAGAAGACCATTCTCGACGCCGCCAGGTGCGGCCCGGATACGCCGGCCCTTACACGGCTGGAGAATCACCACGATCTCGTACGCGAGGGGGTGACGCAGGTTCTGACAGAGGAGAAATCTGTCGGCGGCCAGCTTGGCCGTCCGTCCGGGGCGCGCTTCCGCACCTACACGCGGCTCAAGCAGTACGCTGAGGACGTCAAGGGCACTATTTTCGATAAGCAGGAACTGCACCGGGCCATCGAGGAGATCTATCGCCATCCGCTACGGGATGCGGCTAAGGACGCCCTGAACCGCCTGCTGCGGACCCATGCCTCCAATGACGATCTCGCTGCCAAAGTCATGGCCCTGCGGGACGCCGACGCCCTCACCGTCAAGACCGAAGAGGCCGAGTCGCGAGAGCCCCGCATCATCTGCTCGATGGGCTTGCGTAAGCCAGACTGAGGAATGTAGTTCATGAAGATCGATTTCGCCGCAGTTCGCAAATGCCTCAAGGCGTTTGACTTCAACACGCTCTTTCGGGAGCACCTGGGCTGGGACAACCATCAGGCCCAACTCGACATCCCCATTGACGGCAGTACCATCCAACTCCATGCGGTCGCTCAGAAACGGGGCTTTGTCGCTTTCGTCTGCCAGTCGATCCCCGACCGCCCCACACGGTTGAAGCTCGATCATCAGGTCGCCAAATCCGCTCGCGAGCACTTCATCGTCTACGCCGACAAGGGTTCCGGGCAGCAGGTCTGGCAGTGGGTCCGCCGCGAGCCGGGCAAGCCGATGGCTAGCCGTGACCACCGCTTCGATGTCTCCCAATCGGGCGACCCGCTCATTCAGCGCCTCAACCAGATCGCTGTCAGCCTCGACGAAGAAGAGACGCTCACCGTGGTCGATGTGGCCGGCCGCGCTCGCGCCGCTTTTGACGTGGACCGCGTCACCAAGAGGTTCTACAAGAGCTTCAAAGATGAGCACGCTGCCTTTCAGGGGCTCATCCAGGGCATCAAGTCCGATGCGGATCTCCAATGGTACACCTCTGTGATGCTCAATCGCATGATGTTCGTCTACTTCATCCAGAAGAAAGGCTTTCTCGACGGCGACACCGACTACCTCCGCAACCGCTTGAAGAGGGTCCAGCAACTCAAGGGCAAGGACAAGTTCCTGTCCTTCTACCGCTACTTTCTCCTGCGTCTGTTCCATGAAGGCTTGGGCAAGTCGCCGGACGAGCGCCGGCTCGACCCGGAGATGGAAAGACTGCTCGGCGAGGTTCCCTTCCTCAACGGCGGATTCTTCGAGGTCCACCAGATCGAAGAGCAGAACCCCGATATCGACATCCCCGACGAAGCCTTCGAGAAGCTCTTTGATTTCTTCGACGAGTATTCCTGGCATCTGGACGAGCGTCCCCTGCGCGCCGACAACGAGATCAACCCCGACGTCGTCGGCTACATCTACGAGAAGTACATCAACCAGAAGCAGATGGGGGCCTACTACACCAAGGAAGACATCACCGAGTACATCTCCAAGAACACGATTATCCCGTTCCTGTTCGACGCCGCCCACAAGAAGTGCGCTGTGGCCTTCCGCCCCGAAAGCGCCCTCTGGCGACTGCTCCGCGACGACCCCGACCGCTACATCTACCCGGCCGTTCGACATGGGGTCGTCAGACCGGATGGCACGTTGGTTGCGGAGTCAGAGCTCCCAGATTTCGTGCAGAAAGGGATGCATGAGCCGAAGGCACGAATGCATGATAAACGTTATAACCTCCAGCAGGCATCCGGTGACGATCCGATTCGATTGGTAACGGAAACCTGGCGCGAATACATCTATCGGCGCACTCGCTGCCTGGAGGTCCGCGAAAAGCTCCGCAAGGGCGAGGTCCACGAGATCAACGACCTTGTCACGCTAAATCTCGACATCTGGCAGTTCGCCCGTGATGCCAGCGTCAACGCCGAAGGCCCCGAACTGCTCCGCGCCTTCTGGCACACACTGGTCGGGCGCATACCCGAGAAATCCAACGAGAAGTTCGAGCAGGGGATCACCGTGCTGGACCCCACCTGCGGCTCGGGCGCGTTCCTCTTCGCCGCCCTGCGCATCCTGGAGACGCTCTACAGCGACTGCCTGGAGCGGATGGAGCGGTTCATCGAGGACATCGCCGACAAGCCCCACCATCCCGAGCAGTACAGCGACTTCAAGAAGGTCCTGGCTCAAATTGCCAAGCACCCGAACGACCGCTACTTCATCCTCAAGTCGATCGTCATCAACAACCTTTTCGGCGTGGACATCATGGCCGAGGCGGTCGAAATCTGCAAGCTGCGCCTCTTCCTCAAGCTCGTGGCCCAGGTCGAGAACGTCGGCCAGATTGAACCGCTGCCGGATATCGACTTCAACATCCGCACAGGCAATACCCTGGTGGGATATGCCACCGCCGATGACGTGCGAAAGGCATTCACAGAAGAGCGAGCCGGTAAGCTCGTGCAGAAGAAGCTCTTGCTTGGCGATACGTCGGAAGACTATAGGCGATTCGATGAGGATGCCGAGCTCGTCGAGCGAGCTTTCTGCCAGTTTCGTGCCCAGCAGACTGCCCACGGTGGCAAGGTCAGGCCCAAAGACAAGCAGAAGCTCCGCGGCCGCCTGGCCAAGCTCGATGCCGAACTCGACCGTTACCTGGCCAGCGAATACGCCATCAATGTCGAGAAACAGAACGACTTCGACACATGGAAGGCCAGTCATCAGCCGTTCCACTGGTTCGTCGAGTTCTACGGCATCACGCACGCAGGCGGATTCGACGTAATCATCGGGAATCCGCCTTATGTCGAATACAAGGATGTGAAGGATGTCTATCAGGTGCGTGGGTATGCGACGCTCAACTGCAAGGACCTGTATGCTTTCACGGCAGAACGAGCCTATGCCCTTGTCCGTAGGGAAGGCAGAGTGGGCTTGATCGTCCCTATTTCCATCTTCGGAGTGGATGGATTCAGCCAACTCCAACACGAATCGCGCGAACGGTTATCCGATATCTGGGTGTCGAGCTTTGCCAATCGGCCCGCACAACTTTTCGATGGTGCTCAGAAGAGACTGACGATCATGGTCGGAAGGCGTGGCGATTCGACCGATCCTGAGCTTCGTACGACGGCCTACTTGCGATGGAAGAGAGAGGAGTTTCCTGCACTCTTTGCCACAAGGGTTCGCTACGCACCGCTCCACCCGGCTTTCACGGTCTTTCCAGCCTCACTGGAGAAACTGGGCAACTCCATCGAGACACATGTCTTTGCGAAACTGACATCGGTCTCCAGTCGGCTCGAAGCTGCATTGGCCGCGGACACGAGACATCGCGTGTACTATACGAGGAAGTTCGGGTACTTCCTTGCATTTCTGGATTTCATCCCTCGCGTCGTTGAAATCCGCTCCGGGCGGAAAGTATCGCCCTCGGAGTTAAAGGACCTCTGCCTCGCGAGTCAGGAGACTGTGCTCGCGGTCATGGCAGCACTGAGTTCCTCCACTTTCTTCTGGTTCTGGAACGTGCTTTCGGACTGTCGAAACCTGAACCGCCGTGACATCCTTGCCTTCCCTCTCGATCCCAATCTTCTGTCAGCCCGTGATCGCGCGCTACTGGCCGAACTTGGGACCGAGTATCGCGAGACGCTGAAGCGATCGTCACACGAAATGCAGAAGAGCGGCCTGATGCTTCAGACCTTCGAATACGCCACCGCCAAGCCCATCCTCGACGAGATTGATCGCGTACTGGCAAACCATTACGGCTTCACAGACGAGGAACTGGATTTCATCATCAACTACGACATCAAGTATCGTATGGGCCAGGACAACGACGATGGCGACGAGGACTGAACAATCAGGGAAGGGCCGTCCTCGTTGCGGAAAGAACAATGTACCCGCTGTGGCGAGTGTGGGCATGGGAAGCGACCACTACCCCGTTTCCTTGTCGCGGCTGCTGGGCAACCGAGCACCGGTGACGATCTCGGCATGGGGTGACCTCGATATCCTACGGCACGAGCGGATTGCCCTGTTCTGTTCGATCCAATGCCCAGGCGAGCGGATCATCCAGGCGTACGACTTGGCCCGCCACCTGCGGGACACCGGCAAGACTGTCATCAGCGGCTTTCACTCCCCGATGGAGAAGGAGTGCCTCACGCTGCTGCTGCGCGGCGAACAACCCATCATCATCTGCCCCGCTCGCGGCCTGGAAAAGATGCGCCTGCCCGCCGACTGGAAGAAAGCAGTGGCAGCGGGCCGGCTCCTGTTACTCTCGCCGTTCCCCGGCAAGGCCCGCCGGATCACAGCAGACCTGGCCCGGCAGCGAAACCTGTTCGTCGCGGCGATGGCCGACGAAGCCTGTTTCGTCCACACCGCCCCCGGCGGCAACCTCGAACAACTCAAAGCCCAAGTCACCCAATGGGCCATCCCGATACTGCAGGAGCCTGATGATGCTTTATAGCATCGACGACAAAATACCAAATAGAGAGCCCCACAAATCTGACTTTCAGGCATGGCGGTCCAGGATTTCCGACGCAGACTATGAGGCGATGGTGGACGCTATCAATGCGTTTTGTGACCGTGATGACAACTTCTGTGCCAGTTGGCTACCTGGAAAAGACCCTGCGATCAGTGCCGCGTTCCCGCCGTTGACTACCGCTTGCGGGGAGAGCAAGGAGCAGTCAGGGTTCTTCTTCGGCAACATTGTGTGGCGCGTCGTCTATGACCGGACGGATGACTGGTACTTCAAACCCGCCGACAAAGAGGGCGGGGACCCGCTGGGCATGTGGTACTGGCGCAAGCAAAGCTCAGATTGACGGAGTGGAAGTCATGATCGAGAACAATCCGACGAATGTTCAAGCGGCGTTTGAGATGCTCCTGGAGGAGATCGAGGCGGAGATCGACTTTGTCAACGGCGTCGGCTCGAAAGCCTTCGAGAAGCGGGACTACGAACGGGCGAAAGAGGCCCTGGAGCACGCCGGAAAACTGACCGGTTTCCGGGACAAGGCGGTTGCCCTCAAGAAGGAGTGGGATGGCTTCGCCGTGATTGAGGTGGATGAAGAGGACCGCAAGACCGCCCAGAAGCAGCGGCAGAACTTGGGGCGACTCAAGCGGGGGATGCGGACGCGCGAGGAGGCGTACTATGTGCCGATCCTTCAGGTGCTTGCCGACTTGGGCGGCTCTGGGAAGGTGGCCGAGGTCCTGGATCGGGTTGGCAAGAAGATGAAGGGCATACTGAAGAAAGCGGACTACGAGCCGCTGGCATCAAGCCCGGACAATCTCCGCTGGCGCAATGCCGCACAATGGGCTCGGAACTCGATGGTCAACGAGGGCCTGCTCAAAAAGGACTCTCCACGCGGCGTCTGGGAGATCACCGACAAGGGTGTGGATTACGTGAAACGCCTCCGTTGATCCATGCCGTTCATACATTCTGCCCAACCTCGACCATGAGCTGGAAAGTGGTTGTCGCAAGGGCTTGTGTCACTGCAAATCGACAGATGTCGTCCATAGCCTCCCGTTGCCAAGCCACGAAGAACACGGTAAAATGGTGCCAAGATGAATGGCAGAGACGGAGCAACATTTCAAGGAGGTGAAGGCTAAGTGCGAGATCTTCATTTCCACGGGTTCAGTGCGCCGTTCGGAGAACGATGTGGACTGGGCTATGGCGGCTCGCAACGGCCGATAGACCACATCTGGTACAGTGAGTACTCCGGATTCGGTGGTATCACCCCAAAGGACAAAGAAGCATGGCTTCGCCGGTACCCTAACATTAGAGACTTCGACACGGTTGTTGCAGAGGCCAAGGGGTGGCTCTCGAAGCGATGGGATAGACAGCGGAGGGCAAAGGAAAGACCAAGGGAGCTGCTTGATCGATGGCTTGCTGGGGATTGGATGGCGGTAGCCGGAAACAGAGAACCGGAGACGATCTACAACCCTGGAAAACTGAATGAGTACGTTGAAGAGTATTTCAAGGCCGACGAATTGATCGAGTGCCTGACACGGGGCAGGCACGACGGATTCGCCGATTCACTGGCAAGACAACACTATGACAGGGTGCTGGGCCACGCGGTTAAGCTGCGGGGCATCGTGCCCGATTTTCCCAAAGCACCGGAAACGACCGAAAATCCCCGTATCGACCTGAGGCGTTTTCAAGAGTGGTGTGTTGAATGCGATGAGATCGTAACCGGTCTGTACGCAAAGGTCGCGAGAGCGGACGTTGAGAGGGCGCTCGCACTCTTGCGGGAACTGGCGGATCTGCTGGAATCCGGCTTCCCAACGATGGACAAGGCCGCCGAAAGCAAGTGTCGAGCCGAGGTCAGAGACGAGGTTGAGAGGCTCCTCAAGGTACTTGAGGAACTGGGCGAGCCCAGCGTAGCCCTCAGCGCCATTCCTTCACGCGATCTGAGATCGAAAGCAAAGCGTTGGTCTAGAAGTGTGAGTAGTGGTCAAGAATGC
>Ga0209722_1002280_pt1 | contig 15116 bp, 11 predicted proteins | sample BioC12SIPDNA_2_FD_185745 | JGI IMG/M metagenome (GOLD analysis project Ga0209722, IMG submission 185745) | Anaerobic biogas reactor microbial communites from Washington, USA - Biogas_R1_A C12 SIP DNA (SPAdes) (version 2) | ecosystem: Engineered > Bioreactor > Anaerobic > Unclassified | place... | reverse complement strand
CAGGAAACGGTCCTCTCGTAGCAGTTTTACGTGAGGCTTTGGCACGAAACCGTGTGAACACCGAAAAAGAAAGAGGAAAACGAATTAAGAAAGGGGATGCGAAGCGAGAAGTAAGTTTGTTTATCCAAAATGTGCACAACTTTAGAGATGAGTGTTTAGTGGACATTGAAAAGGCACCTCTTGAACACGTTGCTTTGTTTGATGAAGCCCAACGCGCATGGGACCTGCAACAAACCGCAAACTTCATGATACGCAAAAAGCGCATCCCGAATTTTTCCCAATCAGAGCCAGAATTTCTTATCTCTTGTCTCGATCGGCATGAAGATTGGGCAACGATCGTTTGCTTGGTGGGTGGCGGGCAAGAAATCAATACAGGTGAGACTGGAATTGCAGCTTGGATCGAAGCAGTCACAAAACATTTCCCTGAATGGCACATTTACTTTCCTCCCCAACTGAAAGATAGCGAATATAGCGCCTTGCAAGCTCTTGAACATTTTGAGGATCGCGATCGCTTGCATCAGAATGAGGCTTTACACCTAGCTGTATCTATGCGTTCTTTCCGCAGTGAGAAGGTTTCTTTATTAGTAAAGCAAGTGCTTGATATTGATGTTGATGATGCCAGAAAAACATTAGGTTCTATCGGCGATGACTACCCTATTCGAATAACTCGAGATATACAAACCGCCAAAAAATGGTTGAAGCAACAAGCCAGAGGTACTGAGCGTTATGGCATGCTGGTTTCTTCGCAAGCAATCCGACTGAAACCCTTGGCAATTGATATTCGTGCTGAAATTGACCCTATTCATTGGTTTTTGGATGGTAAGGAAGATATACGTTCCTCTTATTATCTCGAAGATGCTGCTACTGAATTTCAGGTGCAGGGATTAGAAGTTGATTGGGCATGCGTGGTTTGGGATGGCGATTTCCGGATGGGTTCAAGGGACTGGATTTATAAGTCTTTTGTAGGCGATAGTTGGAACAATATTAATAAACCCGAGCGACAAAAATATCTCAAAAATGCTTATCGGGTTTTACTGACTCGTGCTCGCCAGGGTATGGTAATTGTGGTGCCTAATGGCGACCCTGAAGACCCCACTCGTAAAGCTGAATATTACGACCCAGTGTTTGAGTACCTGAAAGGTATCGGCTTTCAAGTGATCTAAGAAGCCGATTTCACTGACAAGTGAGAGGGTGAATTGTCATTCTGAACGAAGTGAAGAATCTTGGTTTACTCCGTTCTCGCCGGTGTCCTCACCGAGTGATGTATTTGACCGAATGTCTCCTCCTTAGAGTTATCACTTCCTTCCAAAAATAGAACATTTGTGCTATAATCAGAGCAAAGGCCTGACTTCAGGGATTGCACCTTAACAACCAGGCAGTTTTTACAGTGAAAGTGGCTTTTGGCACCATCAAAAAACAGTGTAAATAGTGTAACCCTCACACAGGGCAGGAAGTGTAAAAACCCCGGAGATCGCTTCGCAGGCTCGCGATGACGGATTGTTGCACGCCTGACGGCAGGCAAGCAGTCACCCCCCGGCTACGCCGTCCCCCTCTTCAGTGTACAGACCGGACACATAGGCAACAGGTGTTCGGACACATGGGTAACACATTAATTCTTTAACAATCCTTCTTTCGTAAGTCTATCATCTTGACTTTGAACTGGCAAAATCTAATCTCAAAACAACCATCAATATCAGTGGGACGTACTGCAATTTCAGTATTTGGAAAGGCTTTGCCAACACGAAATTGTCTTCCCTGAAAACTAAAATGACCGTGTTGGTCAGTCTTGCGCACAAAGTCGCCTATCTGATAAATCACAGGTGGCAGCTCAGAGGGGAAGGGTCGAGGAGAGGCTTGATAGTGCGAAGCCGGGGTGTCGAGCTGCAAAGCTTCATGCGGACGTTGCTGATTGTACATTTGACGCCATTCATCAAACATGCTTTGTGCTGTGGCTAGATCAGAAATCTTGTTGCGAATAATCAGTTCTTCCTTCAGAGTTCGATTGAGGCGTTCATCTTTTCCCTGTGTCTGAGGATGATAAGGACGACCGTGGGAGATAGCAATCCCGAGCCGCATCAGCCAGGTGGTCAACTTGGTAAAGCGGCTGTCTGCATCATCTCCCCAGGGAGACCCATTGTCCATCAGCATGCGATTGGGGAGACCGTACATCTCAAAAATGGCGCTCAATTGGGATTGCACAGTGACAGCTGTCTCGTTGGGACAAGCTTTCAGTCCCACCAGATAGCGGGAATGATCGTCGATAACAGTCAGGGGATGGCATTTCTCACCATTCAAAAGCCCAAAATTGCCTTTGTAATCCATTTGCCACAGATCGTTCGGCTGTTCATGTTCAAACCTTTGAAAAGCTTTGTGTTTTTTTGCTTCAGTAGGATCCACCAGGTCATGCTTTTTCAAGATGATGCTGATCGTGCTGGCCGCCGGTGGTTCCCTGTGCCCTTCATTTTGCAAAACACGTCTGATCTTTCGCCCACCCCAACAAGGATGCTTTTCACGTACTTCCAGTATTGCAGTTTCCAACTGAGCCTCTGTCTTTTTCGGACTGGTTTTTGGCCTGCGGGAGCGATCGACCAACCCTGGTAGACCTTCTTCTTTCTCTCGTTTGATCCATTTATAACCAGTCTTGCGACTGATCCCATAACTGCGACATAACTGGCTGATGTTGCAACCTGCTACCTTTGATTTTTCAATGAATTCGTTCCGTTCCGACATTAGGGTCACTCTTTTCCAGGACATGTTTCTGAGCCTCCTCGCATGTCCTTAATTTTAGAATGTGTTACCTATGTCCGTGAACGTTTGTTACCTATGTCTAAAGTCTATACATTCAGAGGGGGACGGTGTAACCGGGGGGTGAGAGAGGTGGAATGACGGTTGTGTTTTTTTCACCCCCCCGTTCGCTGCGCTCACGGACCCCCTCTAAAGAGTGGGTAAAAGAAGCTTGTTTGCTGCGCTCACGAACTCCACTCTTGAGAAGTGTAAAATAGCCGGTCTAAAGTCCTCTTTCCCCTCGTTGGTAGGGAATGCCCAGAGCGGCGGGGGAGCCGATGCGCTTTCTACGTGCCGCCGAACTGCCCCAGATCAGGGCGATGATGGTCAGGATGTAAGGTGCCATCTGCAAAAAGAAGACCAGGTTCGTGTTATAGAAAAACGGATTTGCCAATCCGAACAACAAGCGCGGTCCCTGCAGATCGAGCGAGAAACGACGCAGGATGCCAAACAGGTAGCCGCCCAGGGCAGCTCTGAAAGGGTCCCAGTGGGCAAAAATAACCAGCGCGACGGCGATCCAGCCCTGCCCGTTGACGGTCAGGTTGGAATACCAGCCCGGTGCTATTGCGACACTGATGGCAGCGCCAGCCAAACCGGCAAAACATCCGCCAATGAAGGTGTAGATGTAGCGTGTGCGGTAAATATTGACACCCAGCGTGTCTGCGGCAGCGGGGTTCTCGCCTACTGCGCGCAGATGGAGACCGGGACGGGTCTTGTGGATGTAATACCAGACGATTGGCACTAATAAATAGCCAAAATAAACCAGAAGGTTGTGGTCAGTAAAGGCGACCGGACCCAGATACGGGATCTTCGAGAGCAGGGGGATGGTGGCACGGGTGATAACGGGTGCAGTCTGACCGGTAAGTCCATCACCCAGGACCATCGCCAGACCGGTCCCCAAAAAGGTGAGCGAAAGTCCACTGACGGTTTGGTCGGCTTGAAAATGGATGGTCACGATGGCGTGAGCAAGGCTCAGCAGCCCGCCGGCGGCAATGGCAGCCAGCAAACCGAGCCAGACATTGCCGGTTTGGAAAGCGATTTTGAAGCCAGCCATGGCGCCTACGAGCATCATGCCCTCGACGCCCAGGTTTTGAACGCCCGAGCGTTCGGTCAGGATTTCGCCAATAGCGGCGATCAACAATACAGTGCCGGTGGATAAGCCAGAGCGGAAGATTTCAATCCAGTTCATTGGGCGGTCTCCTGTGCAGGGCGAACCCACTTGATTTCGTATTTGAGGAGGACATCACTGCTGATGACCAGGAAAAGGGTGATGCCCTGGATGAGAAAAGATACGCCAGAAGGCTGGATTTCGCGGCTGGCAACCAGGAGTGCACCAAACAAGATTGAGACCACGATCACGGCAAAGGGGTTCAGCTTGGCGAGCCAGGCAACGATCACGCCCGAAAAACCGTAGGAGGTTGAGATACGCTCCTGCAGGCGGTGGACAACGCCGGAGACCTCGGTCATGCCAGCCAAACCAGCCAGCGCGCCAGAGATCACGAAAACCAGGATGGTGTTGCGCGCAATATTAATACCAGCATAGCGGGCGGCGCGGGGATTGTCTCCAATGAGGGTGATTTTGTAGCCCCATTTACTGCGGTAGATGACCAGGTAGACAAACACCGCCGCAAACAACCCGAAGAGGATGCCGGCATGCAGGGTCATCCCCGAAAAGGCGGGCACCTCGCTGGCGTAATCAGCCAGGCGCGGCAGCCAGGCGACTTTCGGGAAAGTTTTGGTCATCTGAAAACCTGCTTCACTCCACTTGCCGAAGATCCAATAGTTATTCCAAAGCACGGCAATATAGTTGAGCATCAGGGTGATGATGATCTCGTTGATATTCAGTTTCGCTTTGAGAATGCCGGGGATAAAAGCATAGAGAGCACCGCCCAACATGCCCAGCAGACCCATGAGCGAGATGATTGCCCAACGGGGGGTGGTATCGAGGTTGACGAGGGGTACCATCACCACAGCGCTTGCCAAAAAAGCACCAACAAAAAATTGTCCTTCCGCGCCAATGTTCCAAAGGCGCATCCGGAAAGCCAGGCTGCAGCCCAGTCCGATCAGTAAAAGTGGGGTGGCTTTGACGATAACATCCGAAAAAGCGCCCCAGGAGCCAAAGGAGGCTTTGAAAAAGTAAGAATAGACCTTAAGCGGATTGGCGCCGGTTGCCGCGAGGACGATGCCGGAAATTACGAACGCCAGTAAGACTGCAGCTATAGAAGTCACGGCTGGGAGCCAATTTGGGGAGTCTTCGGTGCGTTTGAGGAACACGGGATAGGGAATTTTCACTCTTCATCTCCCTGGTTATATTTTTCGCCCAAAACTTTGCGCAAGACACGTTCTTTTTCGCTCAGGTTGAGCTCAGGGTCTTCGGGTGGGGTGGGGGGCTCTTCTGGTTCTGCTTGCGGAAGTTCTTCTGTAAAGGCATCGGTTTCAGGAGTCGGCTCGCTTTCAGTGTGCTGCTCCGCCTGAGCGGTTTCGTCGTAATGGCGAAGATCTTCGAGCACTTCATCAAAGCTGGATGTACTGCCCTGGGTGGGCGTCTCCGGTTCAACGGTCTCTGCCGGCAGGTCATGGGGCAGCGTGCCGGTCATCATCAATCCGATTTTTGTAATATCGAAATCGCCACTACAGACAACGCCGACCACATGCCCTTCATACATGACGGCGATGCGGTCAGAGAGCGAGAGCAGTTCATCGAGATCTTCGGAAACCAGCAGGATGGCGCAGCCTTTAGCACGTTGATCGAGAAGCAGTTGCTGGACAGTTTCAATAGCGCCCACATCCAACCCACGGGTGGGCTGCATAGCAACGACCATGCGGGGGGTGCTGGAGAGCTCGCGCGCGAGGATCAGCTTCTGCAGATTGCCGCCAGAGAGCTTGCGTGCCTGGGTGTGAACGTTGGGTGCCTGAATGTCATAATCTGTTTTCAACCCATCAGCAAGAGTGTCAGCTGCCAAGTAGTTCAACTGCCATTTTTGGCTGATGGGCTGCTGGTCGTAGCGTTTCATGATGATATTGCTGGTGAGGGTCAGGTTGGGGGCAGTGCCTACACCAATACGGTCTTCCGGGATATGGGCGAGACCGTGACTGATAGAGAAGGAAGGCGGTTTATTGGCGATATTTTTACCTTCCAGCCAAATATTGCCTGTGCATTCGCGCAGACCAGTGATCACTTCCACCAGTTCGCTCTGACCGTTGCCGGCAACGCCAGCAATGCCGAGGATCTCGCCTTCGTGCAATGCCAAATCGACATTTCGCAAGGCGGGCAGGTTTTTGTTATTAACAGCCGAGACATCTTCGAGGCGCAAGACCTCGCGCCCGGCAGTTTGTTCACACTTATGCAGATTAAAAATCACTTCGCGACCGACCATGAGCGAGGCAAGGCTTTCCCGGGTGAAATTTTCCAGGTCTATGCGCTCGGCAGTGACACGTCCTCGCCGCAAAACGGTCAGTTTGTCGGCGACTTGCTTGACCTCAGTGAGTTTATGACTGATGAAGGCAATCGACTTGCCCTGGGCAGCCATCCCTTGAAGGGTTTCGATCAGTTCGTCGGCTTCCTGTGGAGCGAGAACCGCGGTAGGCTCGTCCATGATGAGGATGTTGGCACCTCGATAGAGGATCTTGAGGATTTCGACACGCTGCTGCTCACCGACCGAAAGCTGCCAGATCTTGGCAGTTGGGTCGATGTGGATGCCAAACTGTTCCGCGAGATCGCTGATCTCCTGGTCAAAATTTTTAAGGTTGAGGGCAAAGCGAGGGGTGTCCAGACCGATGAGGATGTTTTCGGTCACGGTTTGATTTTCGACCAGCATGAAATGCTGATGGACCATGCCAATGCCATTGGCGATGGCATCCTTGGGCGAATTAAAACTTACTTTTTTGCCGTGGATGCGGATTTCGCCAGACTGGGGCTTGTAGAGGCCGGTGAGCACATTCATAAGGGTGCTCTTGCCTGCTCCGTTTTCGCCTAAAAGTGCGTGGATTTCACCGGGGTAGAGGGTGAAATTGACATGATCGTTAGCTAAAACGCCGGGAAAGCGCAGGACGATATCCTGCATTTCAACAGCGGGGACTGCGTCTGGGGCTTCAGAAAAAGTCATGAGTTTATCTTTTATAGGAGAGATGGCTCGTTCAGAGCCATCTCTCAAGAAAGTTTAGCTCAGGCTATGGAAGTTCGGCGGTAACATTCTCGTTCCACCAATACATACCCACGCCATCAGCACAGGGTGCGCCTTCACTATTGGCAAAGCAGTCCAGATCCACCTGGCGCAGGCTTTCGCCTTCAGCGAGGACCAGGTTGCCCTGGTTATCAGTAATCGGACCAGTGAAGACATCGAAGCGGGTCATTTCGCCGGAGAGGAACTTGGCGAGTTCTTCACGAATCAGCTGCAGGTCTTCCTCGGGCAGGTCTTTAACACCGGGCATCAGCTCCTGGTCTTCCATGAAGCCAAAGAGACCGAGACCACCGGAATCGGCATCGAAGTAAACAGCCTCACCCGCAAAGGTGCCGTCCATGGATTGTTTGACCAGGTCAGCGTACAGAGGACCCCAGTTCCAGTACATGGTAGTGAGACAGCTGTCGAGGGTGCAGTTGTTGATATAGTCATAAGTGATGCCCCATTTTCCTTCAGGAGCAGCAATGGCAGGGGCAGGGGTATCTGCACCAGTCATAACTACCTGAGCACCGGCATCAAAGAGGGATGTAGCTGCTTCCTGCTCGATGGTAGGGTCGTGCCAGGTAAAGATAAATCGAACATCCATGGTGCATTCGGGGCAGGTCTTTGCCAAACCAAGCGCGAAGGCGTTGCCAAGGCGTAGTTCTTCCGGGATGGGGAAGGTAGCCATATAGCCGACCTTGGTGTTACCGTCAACTTTGGCGCGGGAGCCAGCCAACATACCAGCCAGGTATTTGATGTCTTCCATGGCACCCATCAGGTTGCCAAAGTTGGAACCATTGAATTTGTAGCCAGAAACATGGACGAAATCCTTATCCGGGAATTCACCAGCTACGGTTTCGGTGGCGTCCATGAAGCCGAAGGAGGTTGTGAGGACCATATCAAAACCTTTTCGGGCTAAGGAACGGGTAACTTGTTCGGAATCAACACCTTCAGCGACATTTTCAACATAAGCGGTGTGTACGCCGGGAACGTTTTCCTGCACCCAGAGGCGGCCTACATCGTGGGACTGTGACCAGCCGCCATCGTCATGAGGACCAACATAGACGAAGGCAACATTAAAGCAGCCTTGAATAGGCGCAGGCACCTGGTAGGCACCTTCTGCTTCGAGGGCAGATTCGGCTTGACAGTCGACTGCGACAGGTTCCTCTTCTACAGGTTCCTCGGCTACAGGGGCGGCAGTTTGACATGCTGAAAGAGCCATGGCAAAAACCATGAACAAACTAACGAATAACAATAGCTTTCTTCTCATAATTCTCCTTTTTTTGGCTGATTGATTGTTTGGAGCTTCCAAGTTGTTACTTCTTATCTCCTCAAAAAAATATGGTCCGACAAGAGTTAATTTTACTCCAAGATAGCCAAGATGTGGAAAATCCGCCATTTTATGAATGTATTACTGCTCGTTTTTGTCGGAACACAGTAAAGGTAGATCTTTAGCAGAGGACGGTTTGTGCCTTCTTTGTCTAAGGATTCATTTGTAGAGATGACATGATAGTTCTAAAATAAGCATCAACATGGGAATTAGAAGAAAGGAAATCTAATGAAAACCAAAAAGCACATTATGTTACTTGTGGGATTGTTGACAATCCTTGTATTGAGTGCTTGCGCCAGCCAAACTGCAGTTACCACCGAAGCACCTGTTGAAACCGAACCGATGGTGAGCGCGCCTGTGGAAGCAGAAGCGACTGTTGACTTGAGCCTGCTAAGTGATGAGGAAATGGAAGCGTTCATTTTGGAAAAAGCCGATGGCAATCACGAATTGGAGTTTATCCTCTCCCAGGATATGAGCGCGGAAGAGTGGTCGACGGTTCTGGATAGGATGATCGGTTACGGCGCTGACATCAATGCTTATGAAAAAGAAGCGATCATCGAGTGGTTGGTGAATAGATAATTAATAGCTCATAGCTGATAGCTGATAGCTGATAGGAAAAACTAATATGGGACGGCTTCCACGCCGTCCCTAAAAAAAGCCGGGTTAAACAACGCAACCCGGCCTACAAAGGGTTTGACTTGTCGTCCTGAACGAAGTGAAGGATCTTATAAAATTAGTGACAAAGGCCAGATTCTTCGCAAAATAGGCTCAGATTGGCCGCAATATTTTTTACCGTCTTTGCGAGGAGCGCAGCGACGAAGCAATCTCGCCTTTAAAGGGCAGATTGTCTCAACCCTGCAAATAACAAAGAAATTCTCCAAATGTAGGGGACGGCTGCCATGCCGTCCCTAAAAAAAGCCGGGTTGAACAACGCAACCCGGCCTACAAAGGGTTTGACTTGTCATCCTGAACGAAGTGAAGGATCTTGTCGATCGTATCCAGAAATGAAGATTTGTACTATGTAGGGGACGGTTGCCACGCCGTCCCGAGGTGTTTTCCCAATTCAATAGGTGGGAGACCATGGCACGTCTCACCTACAGAAAAAATTCGATAAAAGATGCCGGGTTGAACAACGCAACCCGGCCTACAAAGGTTTTGGCTTGTCATCCTGAACGAAGTGAAGGATCTTGTCGATCGTACCCAGAAATGAAGATTTGTACCATGTAGGGGACGGCTGCCATGCCGTCCCGAGGTTGTTTCACAATGCAATAAGCGGGAGACCATGGCAGGTCTCACCTACAGAAAAAATTCGATAAAAGATGCCGGGTTGAACAACGCAACCCGGCCTACAATTCTTAAAACTATCAGCTATCAGCTATCAGCTATCAGCTAACTAAACAATCCGTACCACCATTGTGGGACTGAGAAGAGGCGCATGTCGAAACGGTAGGCTAAGATCACGGTGGTGGCGAGCATGACAATCGAAAAAACGATGATCGCCCAATCCCACCAATTGAACTTGAGCTCGTACAGCCAGGTGCGTTTGCGCTGACCAAATCCGCGCAAGTCCATGGCGTTGGCAATATCTTCACTCGAAACGATGGCATTCATCGTCACCGGGATCAAAAGCGGCGCTACCTGCCTGATCTTTTGAATGACATTCCCCTTGCCAGCATCCAGTTCGAATCCCCGCGCTCGCTGCGCGTCCAGCGTGACTTGAAAATTGCGCGCCAGGGTGGGGATAAAGCGGAACGAAAGTTCCATGGTGTATGCCAGCCGGTCAGGCAACCCGAGCTTGCTGAAAGTGACGCCGTATGCTCGGGAATCCATCGTGTAGGGGATCATGATGAAAACCAGCGAGATGGACAGGATGCGCATCAACTGAGAAACCGCGAACCACAAACGCTCCACTGTCAGACCCACGTTGAAGTGTTTACCAAAAATCACCGCACCCTCTGGCCAGATCAATTGACCCCCCTCAGGTACCACCCCACCGGCACCACCCCCGGTGATAATGGTGTTGACCACGATCATCGTGAATAGCATGATCGAGATCATAAACCAGCCCAGGCGGGTGTCTTTCCAGGTTAGTCTTCCCAGGCTGTACCAGGTGATCGCGATCACGAACACCGCGAACAAAATCTTTGGATTCCAGGTGGTAGTAGCAGAAAACAGCACCGCAAAGGAGAAGATGAAGCGCGCCCGCGGATCGATGTGATCCATGGGGCTATTGCGATAGCGGTAATTCCAGCTAACAAGCATCAGGATATAAGTTGTGGGCGGTCCAGGGAGACCATGGCAGGTCTCCCCTGCAATGCGACCGCCCTCAGGTCAATAGAATTCCTATCGCCCGCTACGTTGGACGATAGCAGCATAAGCAACCATCAAAATTGGCAGCAGAACCAAGCCCCACAGGATATTGGTCAGGAAAGCGGGCAGGAAATTGGCAAAAATGACGGTGTTCATGTCTGCGCCAGAAACCCATAGTTCTGAAAGACTGGCGACACCCATACCAAGAGCAGCGCCCAGGATCACGGATACTTCGCCCAGGATAATGGATTTCTGCTCGTTGTATTTGTAGATCATGGCGGAGAACAGACCGGGGACAAGACCCATCAGACCATTGCCCAGATCCCACCAGACCCAGAAACCATAGCCGCTGAGCATATCAGCGAGGATATTGCCGACGAAGCCGGTAATAAAACCAACCACCGGACCGAAAGCGATACCGAAGAACATGGGGATGACTACGGCAGGGCGGATACCGACATTGCCGGCACCGGGGATCTGCCAAACATTGAATGCCCAGGTGACGACAGCATAAAGTGCGGCACCAATGGCGGCATAGACAACCTGTCGGGTGCCAAATGCCCAAATGTTTTTCTTACCAGTTGTGTACGTATTTTCCATAAATAACCTCCGATTAATTAAGATATGAATTGGCTGAGCGCTTCCGCGCACAAATATTGGCCGGTCTTCGGCCATAATTGCTGATTCAATTGTAGCAAAGAAGTTGGCAGCAGGCGCCACTTTTTCAAAGTTTCTTCATCCTGAAATATCTTTTGCGGGTGACCATCGGCTACGATTTCGCCGCCATACAAAACTACCACCCGGTTGGCAAAGATAAGCGCCAAATCCAGGTCGTGAGTGATAAAGACGATCGCGTCAAAACCGGGTGTCTGCAGGATAGTGCTCATAAAAGATTGATAATTCCAATAATCCTGTCCGGCGGTGGGTTCGTCCATCATCAACACCCGCGAGCGCATCGAGAGCACCGATGCGATGGAAACGCGCTTTTGCTGGCCAAAGGAAAGCGCCAAGGGTGGGGTGGGCAACTCTTCTTCCAAATGGACGGTTTCGATCGCCCAATTCACGTTTTCTTCCACTTGCTGGGGGTCAAGGCCCAGGTTTTTCGGTCCATAAGCCAGCTCTTCGCGCACGGTTGCGGCAAAAAGCATCTGGCTCGGGCTTTGGAAAACGTAGCCAATTGTTTTTGCAGCCATGGCGACCGTCGATTTTTTGGAATCAACACCTTCCAGCAGCACTTTTCCGCTGGTGGGCTTGAGCAAACCGAGGGCATGCTTGACAGTTGTGGTTTTGCCACAGCCGTTGTGCCCCAAAATCGCGATCACTTCGCCGGCACGGATATCCAGGTTGATGCCGTGCAGAACTTCGGGGGTGTCTTCTTTGTACTGGAAGCGCACATCCTGAAACGAAACCAGCGGTTGGCTTTGGGGGTCAATCTCAGGGACAGTTGGCTGGAAGTGGGGGACAGGATAGCTTTTGGCACGCCGGGCGATGACGGGGGCAGGCAGTTTGATGCGGCTGTAATCGACTGCCTCCATCAAGCCTTTGGAATCACCGTTGTAAATGATCTTTCCCTCATCCATGTAGAGCACTTTTTCGGGATGGATGGCAAGCACGTCTTCAACACGGTGCTCAACGATCATGATCGAGAGCCCCTCGTCCGCCAGCTCCCGGAACGCCAGCAGCGCTTCGTGTGCCGAGGCAGGGTCAAGGCTTGCCAGGGGTTCGTCCAGCAGCAGGATATCCGGTTCCATTGCCAACACCCCAGCCAAAGCGACTTTTTGTTTTTCGCCGCCGGAGGTGAAGAAGGTTTCTTTATCCTTCAAGTGCAGGATGTGCAACCTTTCCAGCGCTTTGTATGCTTTTGGCATCATCTCTTCGCGGGGCATCCCCAGGGATTCCAGACCAAAACAGACTTCATTGAGCACATAGGTGCCTAAAATCTGGCGTTCTGGGTCCTGCAGAAGGGTGCCGACGTGTGTTGAGATTTGAGCTAAGCCCATGCCGCGTACCGGTTGACCGTGGATGAAAATCTCACCGCTCATACTGCCGTTATAGGAATGAGGGATCAGCCCGTTGATGCAGCGCATCAGGGTGGTTTTGCCGCAGCCGGAAGAGCCAGCCAAAAGCATGACCTGACCGGGTTCCAGGGTTAAATTGACGTTTTGGATGGCAGGTGTGCTGCGCGTGTGATACTGAAAGCTCAGGTCTTTGACAACCAGGGGCAGCGGCACGGCTTCAGTCATGAAAAATAACCTCTACCGGATCATCCAATTGGATACCAAATTTTTGGGCAGCACTGCCGTTGACCACCGCGACCTCGACGAAGCCTTCGCTGTCGGTCACGGCCACCAGGTCGCCCAGCTTGCGATGACCGTAAGAGGGCACAATGCCTTCGATGGATTCGTTTTTAATTTTTAGGGTCGTTTTGCTAAGGTCAGGGACCTGGGAGACGCGCAGGTTGGTAGAGCAGTTGCCGAAAACGTCGATCACGATGATGTTTGCCTTATAGCCAGTATCGGTTTTTTCGGGTTTGGGCAGGGGCGTGCGCACTGGGTCGGTGATGAGCGTGCCCATCTCTTGCAGGGTTAGCCCTTTGGCAAGGTGGGCACCACTGGGTGCGAAAATATCGCGACCATGGAAGGTGGTATAGACCGTTGGCATCCAGTATTGGGGTTTGTCCAGGTGCACGATGGTAATTTCCTTGCCGGCTGCTTCCTCGTCTTCCAGCATGGGGGTAATGAGACCGTTATCGGGCAAAACGAAGAATTGATCGCCCAATTTAGCGGCAATCGGCCGGCGGGCGGTGCCTACGCCGGGGTCGACCACAGCGACGTGGACCGTGCCAGCGGGGAAGTAGGGCACGGCGCGCCAAAGGGCGATGGAGCCGGTGCGGAGGTCCTGGGCAGGAATTTCATGGGTGATGTCGACGATTTGAGCGTCGGGCGTGATGCCGTAAATGACACCCTTCATCGTGCCAACAAAACCGTTTAAATTTCCAAAGTCAGTGGTGATGGTGATGAGTTTCATAGTCTCAAGTTTACTTGATTAAGCTCAAAGCTCATAGCTCATAGCTTATAGGAAAAGAAGAAAAGAAACTGATAAAAGATAGCTGATAGCTGATACCCGTCCACTTCGTGGCGGGCACAGGTAGGAAATACAGCTCATGGCTCATAGCTGATAGGAAAAACTCTTGGTATCATTAATAATCTGTTATTTACACGAGGTGAAAATGGACAGGAAATTGATTGGCAGTATTGAAGGCGGGGGGACGAAGTTTGTCTGCGCGGTGATCGATCAGGATAACCAGATTTTGGCAGAAACACGGGTTCCAACCATAACTCCAGAAGAAACGCTTGGGGCATGCCTGGATTTCTTCCGGCAGCAAGAATCCCTGTTGGGAAAACTTACCGCGCTGGGGATCGCCTGTTTTGGACCTCTGGACGCACACCCTGGTTCGCCAACCTATGGACATATTTTAGCGACGCCCAAAGCCGGCTGGGCTTTCACAGATGTTGTCCGTCCATTTGAGGAAGGTTTGGGCATCCCGGTTGGTTTCGATACTGATGTTAATGGTGCCGTCCTGGCAGAAGCGCGCTGGGGCGCTGGCATCGGTTTGAGCGACTTGGTTTATATAACCATTGGCACCGGCATTGGGGGAGGAGCGATAGTGAACGGCGAGCTCTTGCACGGCTTGATGCACCTGGAAATGGGGCATGTGCGCCTTCCACGCATTGCAGGGGATGAGGGATTTGCAGGGGTGTGCCCCTTCCATAGGGATTGTTTTGAAGGATTGGCTAATGGACCTGCGATGGCTGCCAGATGGGGTCAGCCGGCTGAAACGTTGGAGCAGGGGCATCCTGCCTGGGAGATGGAAGCGGAATATATTGCGCTGGCGCTGCAGGGAGTGATCTGCACGCTTGCTCCGCAGCGCATCATCCTGGGCGGCGGGGTGATGAGCGCGGAATTTTTATTCCCGATGATCCGGGAGAAAACGCTCAAGTATTTGAACGGGTACATTCGCTCTGAGGTAATCTTGGATGAGATTGAAGAATACATCGTCCCGCCGGGGTTGGGTACCCGATCAGGGATTTTGGGCGGCAAGGCGTTGGGGGAAAAAGCAATCGTAAGTTAGTTACTTCAATGTAGGCCGGGTTGCGCAGTTCAACCCGGCTATAAATTGTAGGGTCGAAGCCCACTTCGACCATTAACCAAAGGAACGCTCAGTGCCCTGTCTGCCCTGTGTAAGGGTTCCGTAGAATGATATTTGCGGAGGGAGATAAACCCCTTCCGTACGGGCGGGTCCCAGACTCGCCCAGAAACAGCCCTCACCCCCGGTATAAACACCAATGTGTTCCATACAGACCGATGTGAGATGAGCTCACTCGGTCTAGTCGCTACGCTCTCGGACCCTCCCCGAATGTACAGACCGGGGACATAGTTGACAAACGTTCGGAGACATCGCTGACACTTTTTAGAATTAGGCATGAAGGAGAACATCTGCCATGCCATGGAAAGAGAGTACAGCAATG
>Ga0209722_1002268_pt1 | contig 15146 bp, 13 predicted proteins | sample BioC12SIPDNA_2_FD_185745 | JGI IMG/M metagenome (GOLD analysis project Ga0209722, IMG submission 185745) | Anaerobic biogas reactor microbial communites from Washington, USA - Biogas_R1_A C12 SIP DNA (SPAdes) (version 2) | ecosystem: Engineered > Bioreactor > Anaerobic > Unclassified | place... | reverse complement strand
TCGGCAAGGGAGCGTGCCCATTTTTGAGCCGCTTCCAGTTCCGTAATGATCTCATTGCAGATTCCGACGAGTTCCTCGATCGCAGCCGGATCGAGCTTGACGAAATCACCCAACGTACAGCCCCCTTCCGATGATGTGCCTCGAACGCGGAATCAGGGTTCCAGGAACGGCTCCAGTGTGGCGATGAATTCGTCGACGCCGATACACCACTCGTCGACGGGAAGCGGCTTCTTGGAATAGGTCGTCGTCGAATACAAATAGTGCACTGTCCCGAAGTCCGTGGACAACACATAAGTGCATTCGCCTTCGAACGCCTCGTTGATCTCGATGACCCCCGGCCTGCCGTTGACCTCGGTAGGGGTGGCATACTGCCCGTCCTTCTCGAGCTCTTCCTCGAGAGTGACATTCGCGGAGAGAATGGTCAGGTAGTGGCGTCGAGGACTGTCCAGAGGCGCATTGCTCACATAAAGGCACCCGAGGAATGTGTGGGTTCCCATGGGGTACGCGAGTTCGTCCTTGTCCGCCGCATCGAAACCGAAACCGATGAGAACATCGTCGGGAATGTCGAGACACGGATCGAACGTCACCGGCGGCCGACCCGAATTGTCGGTGGCCCGAGGAACACGCGTGGTCGTCGTCGGAGTCGATGTCGCTGCCTCAGCAGCGACAGGCACAGGATTGGCACTCGGACTGCACCCGGCCACCAACAGCGCCGACAGCCCGACCACCGCGTACCCCCACCCAGCCATGCGATCCCCCCGAGTCGATCATGAACGGGCGCGACCATAGCACACTGATCGACGCGACTCAGCCATCGATCCCGGCGGGCGTTCCTGTAACGTGGCCAGGGCTCCGAGCCTGAAGGATGGATGAAGTTGCCTCGTCGAACGGAACCCGTCGATCGTCGGATACGCCGGACACGGGCGGCGTTGTTCACGGCAGCGGTGCGCGTGGTGGGAGAACGCGGCACGACCGAGGTGTCGGTCACTGAATTGGCCGAGGCCGCGGATGTCAGTCGGCGTGTTCTCTACCAGCACTTCGGAGATCGCGATTCCCTACTGGTTGCCGCGACCGTCGATCTGATTGCACAGAACGACTTTTCGGAACTGATTCAGGATCCGGCAGAGCCGGACTCTGCTGTTGCGCTCGCTCGCCGTTTCGCCGACAACCGGAGTTTCTTCCGGGCCGTTCTCACAGGTTCGTGCGCCTACGCCGTTACTCGCACCGTGGCCGAATTGGTCCGCCCCCACAGCATCGCGTCCGCCCGCCGGCGGTTCGCAGACATCGACGACCGACTCGCGGGCGACATAGCCGACTACTTCACCGGCGGCACGATCATGGCCCTGACCCGTTGGCTGTGCGAAGGGCCGGACCCCTTGGATCCGAAGTCTTTCGTCGCAAGCCTCGTGCGTGTTCAGGATGCGATCTCCCACCCGGCGTGAGTTCGATTCGCAACAGACCGAACCGATCTCGACCGTACTCCTGTTCGATGCATGTCGATTTCACTCTGCTGTAGGCGAACCCGACGTCCGTTGAATTCACCTCGGACATACGGGCGACCCGCGACACCCCTCACCACCATCGTGAAGTAACACTTGTGCATTTGCGCACACTCGTGCATTATCGCTGCATGTGCAGCACTCGTCCCCGGACCGACCACCGGGTACCGACGGCCGACCGCACCGGCTGATCGGATACCCACGGCCGACCGACCAGCCCGGTGATCAACCGCCCCGGCGCTCCACGGGAATCCCCGGCTCGTCATCGCTTCCGTGTCCTGCACCCGACCGTTCACCCTCGAAGGAGTACCCATGAAAACTGCGACTCGTACGGCCTGCGCGATCGCCGCGCTGACGGCGCTCCTCCACCCGACCGTCGCAACTGCTGCGCCCATCGACGACACGGTGGACGCGGAGTACGTGTCGCTGGGTGACTCGTACGCTGCTGCCGGCTCCTTCCTCACGTTGTCCGACCCACTTCCCCGCAGGGCGACGACGTGTGTGAACTCCTCCGACGACATCGGACATCTCGTGGCCGAGCAGATGGGGGTGTCCTTCGAGGACGCAGCATGCAACGGTGCTTCGACCGTCGACATCATCTCGGGCAGCACTCTGGGATTGCAGACCGACGCTCTCTCGGACGCAACGAAGTTCGTCTCCCTCTCGATCGGAGGGAACGACGACGACCTGTTCGGCGAACTCCAGGAAACGTGCTTCCTGTACGCCTTCACCTGCACCCAGGAGGCACGAGACGACATCGAACGCAAACTCGACGCCCTGGGACCCCGACTCGACGTCGCCTACGCAGCCGTCCGGTCCCACGCACCGAATGCCCAGGTGGTGGTGGCCGGATATCCGCGAATCTTCCCCGATGACGCCGACGGCTGCTTCATGGACGTCGTCGCGACACAGGAGGGAGTGGACTACCTCAATCATGTCCAGGACAGACTCAACGGCGAAATCGCCGCTGCCGCAGAGCGTGCAGGATTCAGCATGGTTGCCCGATGGGGCGACGGCAGCAACTCGATCTGCGCACCGGACGGGCAGCGCCATGTTTCCCTCACCGGTGTGGGTCCGTCGGACAACGGAATTCCCCTTCACCTGACTCTGCTGGGCCGTCAGCACCAGGCAGACCTGATAGTTCGGGAGTTCCGCCGCTGAACAAATCGGTCATCACCTCGTCGGGATGACAGGCCGTCTCCGCGATCCATCCACGATCGATGGGTTCCCTCCCACTCTCAATCTATAGCGCACCCCGGGGCTTGCCGCAAGGCCGGGGTGGGGGTGCAGAATCGCTGCTCCGGGCCGGGTGAGGTCCGGGAATCGAGTGGAACGGGGCAGCTGTGATCGACGTGATCGTCGTCGGCGCGGGACCGACAGGAGCGATGCTCGCGAGCGAACTGCAACTGCGCGGCGTGCAGACGCTGGTGCTGGAGAAGGAGAACGAACCCCCGAAAGAGGTGCGCGCACTGGGCCTTCACGTGCGCAGCATCGAAATCATGGATCAGCGCGGCATTCTCGACCGCTTCCTCGAGCTGGGAACCGTGCACGAACTCGCCGGCTTCTTCGCCGGCATGGCCAAACCGAAACCGGTGGGACTGGACACCGCCCACGACTATGTGCTCGGACTGCCCCAACCGCAGATCGACCGGCTGCTCACCGAGCACGCCGTCGAGCTCGGCGCGCAGGTCAGTCGCGGTACCGAGGTGACCGGCCTGTCGCAGGACGACGACGGCGTCACCGTCGAACTCGCCGACCGGGCCCGCGTGCGGGCCCGGTTCGTCGTGGGCTGCGACGGCGGGCGCAGCACCGTCCGCAAGCTGCTGGGCGTCGGCTTCCCGGGCGAGGCCTCGACCGCGGACACCCTTCTCGGCGAGATGGAGGTGACAGCACCCGCAGAGGAGGTGCAGGCGGTCGTCGCGCGGGTTCGCGAAACACAGAAACGGTTCGGTCTCGGACCGCTCGGCGGCGGCATGTACCGCGTCGTCGTACCCGCCGCCGACCTGCGGGACGGACGTGCGGCCCCGACGTTGGACGACTTCGCGACACAGCTGCGTGCCGTCGCCGGCACGGACTTCGGTGTGCATTCACCGAGGTGGCTGTCGCGCTTCGGCAACGCGACACGTCTGGCCGAGCACTACCGGGTGGGCCGGGTGCTCCTCGCCGGTGATGCCGCACACGTGCACCCACCGGCCGGGGGCCAAGGCCTCAACCTGGGTATCCAGGACGCCTTCAACCTGGGCTGGAAGCTCGCGACCGCACTCTCCGGACGCGCACCCGACGGTCTGCTCGACAGTTACGAGACCGAACGTCGCCCGGTGGCCGCCGACGTACTCGACAACACCCGCGCGCAGATGGAACTGATGTCCACCGAACCCGGAGCGCAGGCGGTCCGCCGCCTGGTGTCGGACCTGATGGACCTGAACGCGGTGAACCGGTACCTGATCGAGAAGATCACCGCGATCTCGGTGCGCTACGACCTCGGCGACGGACACGAACTGCTCGGACGCAGGCTGCGCGACGTCCAACTGCCCGACGGACGGTTGTACGAATCGATGCGTGACGGTCGCGGGGTGTTGCTCGACGACACCGGCGACCTGTCCGTCGACGGGTGGGCGGACCGCGTCCGGCACGTCGTCCACCGCGGCGACGCACCGGCGATGTTGCTGCGTCCCGACGGGCACGTCGCATGGGTCGGGGACGACCGGGAATCACTGCCCGCCGCGCTCTCGATGTGGTTCGGCGAGAAAGGAACCGCGTGACCGACCACGACCCGACCACCAGCTACGACAACGAGTTGGAATCCGAACGGCGGTACGTGACGGCCCTGCACGCACGTGTCGACGCCGAGCGCATCGTTGCGCAGCGCCGGTACACCGCGGCGCTGCGCAACGATGCGGCGTCGCCGATGGAACGCGACGTCGAGGTGCGTGCGCTCGCACGACAGATCCGACGACTCGATGCCGCAGACGACAACCTGTGCTTCGGGCGTCTCGATTCCGACGACGGCGAATGCTCGTACGTCGGACGGATCGGCCTGTTCGACGAATCCGACGACCACACACCGCTGCTGATCGACTGGCGTGCACCTGCCGCACGCCCGTTCTACACCGCGACCGGCGCTCACCCCGAGGGTCTTCGCCGACGGCGTAGATTCCGCAGCCGCGGTCGCGTCGTCACCGGACTCACCGACGAACACCTCGGTGATCCCCGCCACGAGGACGTCGGGCGCGATGCCGAGTCCGCGCTTCTCGCCGCGGTGAATGCTCCACGCGGCGAAGGCATGCGCGACATCGTCGCGACCATCCAGGCCGAACAGGACGCGATCATCCGGCTCGACCACCCCGGTGTCCTCGTCGTCGAGGGCGGTCCCGGAACCGGGAAGACCGCGGTGGCGTTACACCGAGTCGCGTACCTCCTGTACACGCAGCGGCAGCGGATGGAGCGGCACGGCGTTCTGGTCGTCGGGCCGAATCCTGTTTTTCTGAACCATATTTCGCGGGTACTCCCGTCGCTCGGCGAATCGGATGTGGTGTTCACGACGACGGGAGGGTTGTTTCCGGGGCTGCACGTGACCGCGGAGGACGCACCCGGCGCCGCGACCCTCAAGGGAGCCCTGGAGATCCTCGACGTACTCGCCGCCGCCGTCGCCCACCGTCAGCGCCTACCCGAGCGGCCGATCACGATCGGATTGTCCGACACCACCGTGCGCCTGGACCCGGACATCGCCGAATGGGCACGCGACGAGGCCCGCGCGAGCGGTCGGCCACACAACGAGGCACGCGCGGTGTTCGAGGAGATCGTCACGTGGGCGCTCACCGAACGGGCGATCACGAAGATCGGGCATGGCTGGCTCGACCGCAACGATCATGTTGCGAGAGAACAACTCCGACGGGATCTCGTCGCCGAACTGGCCTCCCACGACACGTACGTTGCGGCAACCGAGGCATGCTGGCCGATTCTGACCCCGGAATCGTTGCTGGCGGAGCTCTACACGTCCCGGGAACTGCTCGCTGCGGCGGGTGCCGACGAAACCCTGTGGCGCACCGACGGCGCGGCGTGGACGGTCTCGGACGTACCGCTGCTCGACGAACTGGCCGACGTCCTGGGGTCGGCGCCATCCGACGGTGGCAGCACCGAACGTCGCAGCCGGGCCGACACCGAGTATGCGGCGGGCGTGCTCGATCTGTTGGTGGACCGCACCGATCACATGGACGACGAAGACCACCTCTTCGCCACCGACCTGCTGTACGCGGAGGATCTCGCCGACCGGTTCGTCGCGCGCGACACCCGTGGCGTCGCGGAGCGCGCCGCCGCCGACCGGGAGTGGACGTACCGGCACGTGGTGGTCGACGAGGCGCAGGAACTGTCGGCGATGGACTGGCGGGTCCTGATGCGTCGGTGCCCCGACCGGTCGTTCACCGTCGTCGGTGATCTCGCGCAGCGCCGCTCACCCGCGGGCGCGACATCGTGGGCGACGATGCTCGACCCCCACGTGCCCGGTCGCTGGGTGTACCGCTCCCTGACCGTGAACTACCGGACACCGTCCGAGATCATGGCGGTCGCGGCGTCGGTGCTCACCGAGTTCGCACCCGGTGCCGCGGTGCCCGAGTCGGTGCGGTCGTGCGGGGTGACACCGTGGGCGAAGAAGGTGACCGACGAGGAACTGCCGCGCGCGGTGGACGAGTTCGTGCGCAGCGAATCGGAACGCCCGGGCACCGCCGTCGTCATCGGCCCACCCGACGTACCCGGAACTGTGCCGGTCGCGGCGACGAAAGGCCTCGAATTCGATTCGGTGCTGGTCGTCGACCCCGACCGCATCCTCGCGGACAGCCCACGCGGCGCCGCGGAACTGTATGTCGCGTTGACACGGGCGACGCAGCGGCTGGGCATCCTGCACCGCGCTCCACTGTCGCGGTCGCGGTTGCGCGGCCCGATCCGTGTCGTGTCGATGTCGGGCACTGCTGCGGAACGGTCCGGTGGACTACCCTGAGTCCATGTCGGACCGTGACCGGACCCCGGACGGGAAGCCGCAGAACGCCCGCCCCCGCGACGCGCTCGGGCGTCCCCTCCCCTACGGCGAGGAGGGCGTCGAGCGGGTTCCCGACGATCTCGAACTCGACCCCGACGAAGCGGTCACCGAGGGGCAGCGGCTACTCGACCACGGGTACCCGTTCCACGCGCACGAGGTGTTCGAATCGGTGTGGAAGACGGGTCCGCCGGAGGAACGCCCACTGTGGCAGGGGCTCGCGCAACTGTCCGTGGGGTTGACCCATCTGCTCCGCGGCAACCCCAAGGGTGCGTTGTCGCTGCTGCGACAGGGGCAGGCCCGCATCCGACACTTCGAGGACGTACCACCGCACGGACTCGACATCGACGGCCTGTCGGCGTGGGCCGATCACCTGATCACCGAAATAGAGAGCGGTGCACCGATTCCCGAACCCCCGACACCCCGCCTGAGGCTACCCTGATGCCGATCCTCCCGATGTTCCCGCTGGGCACGGCGCTGCTGCCCGGCGCCCACCTGCCGCTGCGCGTGTTCGAGCCGCGCTACCAGCAGCTGGTACGCGACTGCATGGCCGCACCCGACGGCCCCCGGTTCGGGGTCGTGCTCATCGCGCGCGGCCACGAAGTCGGCGGCGGCGACGAGCGCACCGACGTCGGAACGGTCGCGCGGATCGTCGTCGACACCGAACTCGGTCGCGGCATGCACACCCTCGAGTGCATCGCCGAGGAACGCATCCGGGTACTGCAGTGGCTCCCGGACGACCCGTATCCGCGGGCCGAGGTGGAATCGTGGCCGGACGAGACGTCGGGGAAGGTCGATCTGAGCTCACTGAACGTGCATCTGGGCCGGTTGTACGGGCTGTTGGATCGACTCACCGACGGCCGGGTCGCGCCGCTTCCACCCGACCTTCCGTCGGACCCGGGCGAGCGGCTGTTCGCCATCGCCCGGTACGTGCCCATGGGCGAAGCCGACCGTCAGGCACTGCTCGAGGCACCCGGCCCCACCGAACGCGTCGCGGTGCTGGTCGATGCGATCACCTCGGCCACCGACCTGGCCGAGTGGCAGCTGAAACACGGCTGAGGTTCCCTCCTCGTCCGTGCCCGAGCGGCGCAATCGGCGCGCGCGGTGCGAGCGGGCTGCCGCCCACGGCTGATCGGGCTGCCGCCCACGGCTGAGCGAATGTATCGTTCGCTCTATTGAATAGAGCGAACGATACATTCGCTCACACCGCCGGAGGCGGAACGGAATTCAGCCGACGATCACGACGTCCAGGGTCCGCGGGCCGTGCACACCCTCGACGCGTTCGAGTTCGATGTCGGAGGTGGCCGACGGACCGCTGATGAGGGTGGTGGGACGCTCCGGCACCAACCGTGCCATGGCCTCCGGCACCCCCACCTCGACGGTCGACAGCGGTACCACACACACGTGGAGGTCGGGCACGAGCGTCAGCGCGCGACGGCCCTGATCGGGGCTGCCGTCGAGGAAGATCGTGCCGGTCTCGGCACACGACACCGTCGACGACGTGACCACCCCGTCGAGCCCCTCGAGTTCCGGCGCGGGAACGTCGGAGCTGTCGACGACGACCTCGCCGCCGTACTTCGACAACCACGATGCGTCGAGGCCCGCGGGGACACCGACCCTGCGGGCGTTGCGGTCGGCGAGTACCTTCGCGAGGGTCGCCGGCAACTCCTCGGCGGTGCTGCGGTGCACGTTCGCCTTGTAGTCGACGAGCCGGTCGACGAACAACTCGATCAGCTCGGCGTCGGGCAGCGTCCGTCCCGTGCGATAGTTGCGGGGCACCGTCACCGTCGTGGACGGTGCGAGTTCACGGGCCGCCCTGATCCGGTCGAGGATCACGTCCTTCGCGGTCACGAGCGTCCACCTTCCGTGCGGGCCTGTTCGACGGCGCTCCGCCCCTCCTCGGAATTCCACCACTGGCGGAACGTCTGCGTCGGCGGAGCCGGGAAATCGCGGGCGTCCGTCCAGCCACCGACCGACCCCGGCAGCCAGGTGATCTGGCCGCGTTTGTCGGCGAGGAGCCGAGCCAGACGCGCCCCCTTCTGCGCGACCGTCCACCTCTTCGACGACGACATCGCGATCGACGCGGCCTTCATCGCTGCGGCCTCGGGCCCGAACTTCGCGTGCTCGACCTTCTGGTGTCGCAGTTCGACGAGCAACGACGGGATGTCGATCCGCACCGGGCACGCGTCGAAGCACGCACCGCACAGGCTGGACGCGAACGGCAGTGTGGCGTTGGGATCGTCGGGACGGTCCATGCCGGCGAGCTGCGGGGTGAGCACCGCACCGATCGGGCCGGGGTACGTCGATCCGTAGGCGTGACCACCCGCCCGTTCGTAGACGGGGCACACGTTCAGGCAGGCCGAACAGCGGATGCAGCGCAGTGCCTCGCGGCCGATGTCGTCGGCGAGGGTGGCGGTGCGACCGTTGTCGAGGAGGATGAGGTGGAAGTTCTGCGGACCGTCGCCGGGGGTGACGCCCGTCCACATCGAGGTGTAGGGGTTCATGCGCTCACCGGTGGACGAGCGGGGCAGCAGCTGGAAGAACACCTCGAGGTCGCGGAAGGTGGGCAGTAGTTTCTCGATGCCCATCACCGTGATGAGGGTGTCCGGCAGCGTCAGGCACATGCGCCCGTTGCCCTCGGATTCGACGACCGACAGGGTCCCCGTGTCGGCGATACCGAAGTTGGCGCCCGACACCGCGACCGGAACCGTCATGAACTTGTGTCGCAGATACTTTCGGGACGCCTCCGCGAGATGTGCGGGATTGTCGTCGAGAGCGGGGTCGACGCCGTCCATTTCGCGCAGGAAGATGTCGCGGATCTCGGAGCGGTTGCGGTGGATCGCCGGTACCAGGATGTGCGACGGGGTGTCGTGACCGAGTTGGACGATCAGTTCGGCGAGATCCGTTTCGTGCGCGGTGATGCCGCGAGCCTCGAGGTACTCGTTGAGGCCCATCTCCTGGGTGGCCATGGATTTGACCTTGATGACCTCGTCGCTGCCGGTGTCCCGCACCAGCTTCTCGACCAGGGCATTGGCCTCGGTCGCGTCGGCCGCCCAGTGCACGACGCCGCCGCGCGCGGTGACGGCGTCCTCGAATTGTTCGAGCAGTTCGGGCAATCGGGACAGAACGTCGTTCTTGATCGCTTCGCCCGCGAGCCGCAGTTCTTCCCAGTCGGGGAGTTCTTCGGTGACGCGCAGTCGTTTCCCGCGGATCGTGTGGGTGGCCTTACCGATGTTGCGACGCAGTTGCGCGTTGGCGAGCTCGTGGCGCGCGGCCGACGGGAAGCTCTCGGTGCCGCGCAGGTTTCCGACACCGCGCGGCGGGACGGCGGGTGTTCCGAGCAGGGTGGTCATGCGGGCACCTTCTCCTGTACGGACGCGAGGATCTCGGCGAGGTGGACGGTGCGGACGCCCACTTCCAGGCGCGACATGCCGCCGCCGATGTGCATGAGGCACGACGAGTCGCCGGCGGTGCAGTATTCGGCGCCGGTCGAGGTGACGTTGTGGATCTTGTCCGCGAGCATCGCGGTGGACGTCTCGGCGTTCTTGATCGCGAACGTTCCCCCGAATCCGCAGCAGGAGTCGGCTTCCGGGAGTTCGACGAGATCGATGCCGCGGACCGCGCGGAGCAGTCGGAGCGGTTTGTCGCCGACACGCAGCATCCGCAGCGAGTGACAGGTCGGGTGGTAGGTGACCCGGTGGGGGTACCAGGCGCCGACGTCGGTGACGCCGAGGACGTCGACGAGCAGTTCGGACAGCTCGTACGTCTTGGCCTTGACGGTGTCGACGCGACCGCACAGTGCGGGGCTGCCGTAGCGGGAGGCGACGATCTCGTGCTGGTGGCGCACCGAGCCGACGCACGATCCGGACGGGGCGACGACGGCGTCGATCGAGGAGTCGCCGAAGGTGTCGGCGTAGTTCTCGACCAGCGGCAGGGCGTCGGGTTGATATCCGGTGTTGACGTGCATCTGGCCGCAGCACGTCTGCGACTGCGGGAAGACGACCTCGTGGCCGAGACGGGTGAGCAGGAGGGCTGTGGATTTGGCTGCGTTCGGGAACAACGTGTCCCCGAGACACGTCGCGAACAGGGCGATTCGCATGGGGATCTCCGCAATTCTTCGGTGTGGTCTGACCACACAGTAGACCATGGGTCAAGCGCTGCGTCACAGGATTACGAGAATTGACCGTTTCGAGGCGGGGTCTGGATTGTGATCCGTATCATGATGTACGGTCCTGTGGTCTGACCACACAGTCGGATCGCACAGCCTGCCGCCACCCGCGGCGTGATCTCAGGAGTCCCATGTGGAAAACGACCTGCTCGCGGTGACCTACACACCGTCGACCAGCGCAGTCGCCGACAGTCTCACCGCGTCGGCGCTGCTCGGCCTCGTACCGCTGCTGACCTTCTTCGTCCTGCTCGCCGGCTTCAAACTCAAGGCCTGGTACTCGGGCCTGGGCGCACTGGCCGTCGCACTCGTCGTGGCGGTCGTCGGATTCGGGATGCCCGCGCCGCTGGCCGGGCTGTCGGCCCTGCAAGGCATCGCCTTCGGCCTCTTCCCCGTGATGTGGATCGTCGTGGCGGCGATCTGGCTCTACGAACTGACCGTCGTCAGCGGACGTTTCGAGGACCTGCGCCACGTGTTCAACTCGATCGGCCGCGGCGACATGCGTGTGCAGGCGATGCTCATCGCGTTCTGCTTCGGCGGCATGCTCGAGGCGCTCGCCGGGTTCGGCGCACCCGTCGCCATCACCGGTGCCATGCTCATCGCGATCGGCATGCCACCGATCCGCGCCGCCGTCACGGTCCTCGTCGCGAACACCGCGCCGGTCGCCTTCGGCGCCATGGCGATTCCGATCACCACCGCCGGGAACCTCACCGGAATCCCGGCCACCGAGATCGCCGCGGTCGTCGGCCGTCAGACCCCCGTGCTGGCGCTGTTCGTGCCGATGCTGCTGCTGTTCCTCGTCGACGGCCGTCGCGGATTCCGTCAGGTGTGGCCGATCGCGCTGGTCACCGGCGTCGCCTTCGCGATCGCGCAGTTCTGGTGCTCGAGCCACTTCTCGTACGAGCTGACCGACGTCGTCGCCGCCCTCGTCGGCCTCGCCGCCGCCGTGATCATGCTGCGATTCTGGACGCCGAGCACCCCGGAGGACCAGCACTCGCACGTCAGCGCGGAACCGATCGGTGCCGCCCGCACCGCCATGGCACTGTTCCCGTACCTGCTGGTCATCGTCGTGTTCGGGATCGCCAAGCTGTGGACCCTCGGTGTCGACGTCCCGAAGTGGTTGGCGAGCACGGACATCAAGATCGAATGGCCGGGTCTGTACGGCAACCTCCTCGACGAGGACGGATCGGTGTCGTCCGGCGCGATCTACACGCTGCCGTGGCTGTCCACCCCGGGCACCCTGCTCCTGATCTCCGGGGCCATCGTCACGCTCGTCTACGCCATCTGGAACCACGGCGGTGTGTACGCGATGAGCGCGCGACTGGCGATCACCACGTTCGGGGTCACGGTGTGGAAGATGCGCCTGGCCATCGCGACCGTCGCGACGGTCCTCGGCCTGTCGTACGTGATGAACCAGTCCGGTCAGACCGTCGCCATCGGTACGTGGCTGGCCGGGACCGGGGCGATCTTCGCGCTGTTCTCGCCGGTCCTCGGCTGGCTCGGTACCGCCGTCACCGGATCGGACACCTCCGCCAACGCCCTGTTCGCCCGCCTGCAGCAGGCCGCGGGCGAGGCCGCCGGTATCGACCCGACACTGCTCGTCGCGGCCAACACCTCCGGTGGTGTCGTCGGCAAGCTGATCAGTCCGCAGAACCTCACGATCGCGGCGACCGCCGTCGACCGGCCCGGCAGCGAACCCGAACTGCTCCGCAAGGTCGTCGGATACAGCGTCGGCATGCTCGCGGTCCTCTGCGTGCTGGTGTACCTGCAGTCCACCCCGGTGCTGTCGTGGATGCTGCCCTGACCAGGCAACTCGCATAGGCTGTGCAGTCATGCCGTCAGCGTCGGAACCCCGCGCGTGGGAACACGTGCTCAGCCACCTCGAGCAGATGCTGGTTTCGGGGGAACTGTCCCCCGGCCAGCGTCTGCCCGGCGAGCGTGTGCTCGCCGCCGATCTCGGGGTCGGTCGATCGTCGGTGCGGGAGGCCCTGCGCGTCATGGAGGCGTTGGGGTTGCTGACGTCGAAGACGGGTTCGGGGCCGACGTCGGGCGCGATGATCGTGTCGCGCCCGACGGGCGGCATGGCGATGCTCATGCGCATGCAGGTGGCGGCGCAGGGTTTTCCGGTCGCCGACATCGTCCAGACACGTCTCGTGCTCGAGACGGAGGTGCTGCACACCCTGGCGCTGCACTCCCCCACCCCGGACCTGTCGAACGCCGAGGAACTCCTCGACGCGATGGACGAACCCACCCTGGCGGCCACGGAGTTCCTACTCCTCGATTCCCAGTTCCACATCGCGTTGGCCGACGCCGCCGGCAACCAGGTGATCGCCGCGATGATGGTGGGGTTGCGCGACTCCATCGAGGGATACGTTCTGGCCGGCGCACCCCTGACCGCGTGGCCCACGACGTGTGGGCGGCTCAGGCACGAACACCGCGGTCTCGTCGAGGCCGTGCGGGCCGGCGACCCCGATCTCGCACGCAAACGGATCGTCGATCACATCCGCGGCTACTACGCGGAGAGCCTCGGAACGGACCCCCGTAACGGACCCATCGGGGGTCGTGTACAGTAGGTGACGCAACGCGGGGTGGAGCAGCTCGGTAGCTCGCTGGGCTCATAACCCAGAGGTCGCAGGTTCAAATCCTGTCCCCGCTACCAACACGTCGGGCCCGGTTCTTCGGAACCGGGCCCGACGTCGTCTGCGCTGTACCCCCACCCCACGGCGAGCGAACGGTGCATTCGCTCGATCCGATGAAGCCGGCGATACATTCGCTCGGCAGGGGCGGCAGGCCCGGCAACACGAGGGCGACAGGGGCGGCGGCCCGGCGACACGGCCGGGTGATGTTCTCGGGGAGGACCGACACGTTCCCCCCCGACCGCACCCTCCCCGACACATGCCCCGGGTAGATTCCGCGTCAGGTCCGAGTCCGCCCAGGAGAGTTCGATGAGCAACGACGACACCGCTGCCGCCGCCAAGGGTCGCGTACGCGCACCTCGCTGGCTGCGCCCGACGATCATCGGGGTGCTCCTCGCCGTCGCGTTCTACCAGATGTCAGGATGGCTGTTCCACAACCTCAAGGGCTTCCTCGGACTGTTGTTCCTGGCGTGGTTGTTCAGTGTCACCATCGAACCGATCGTCGACGCCCTCGCCCGGCGCGGCTGGCGGCGGGGCGCCGCGACGGGCCTGGTGCTGTTCGGGCTCTTCGCACTGACGATCGGTTTCTTCGCGGTGTTCGGCACCATCCTCGCCGACCAACTCGCGCAACTCCTCACATCACTGCCGGACGCGTTGACGCGCGTGACCGACTGGGCCAACAAGACTTTCGACACGAACTTCGAGAGCGGCTCCGAACTCCTCAACATCACCCCGGATACCGTCAAGGATCTCGCCCAGAAATACACGCCGGGTGTCGTCGGTGTGGTCAGTACCCTCGTCGGTGCCCTGTTCCAGATGCTGACGATGTTGCTGTTCATCTTCTACATGTCGGCCGAAGGCCCGAAGATGCGGCGCACCATCTCCAGCTGGTTTCCGCACCGGCAGCAGCAGATCATCGCGAACGTGTGGGAAACAGCCGTCGAGAAGGCCGGCGGCTACGTGGTGTCGCGGTTGATCCTCGCCGCACTCAGCAGCATCTTCACCGGGGTGTTCCTGCTGATCATCGGGGTGCCCTACTGGCTGCCGCTGGCGATCTGGACCGGAGTGATCTCCCAGTTCATCCCCACACTGGGTACCTACCTGGCGATCGCGCTGCCCGCGATCATCGCCGCGGCCCAGCAACCGCTCGACGGTGTGTGGGTGGTCGTGTTCGGCACCGCCTACCAGCAGGTCGAGAACTACATCTTCCATCCGCGCATCACGTCACGCACCGTGTCGATCCATCCGGCGGTCGCTTTCGGATCGGTGATCGTCGGCGCGACCCTGTTCGGAGCGATGGGGGCGCTGGTGTCGGTGCCGGTCGTCGCGATCCTGCAGGCACTCGTCGAAACCTACGGCAAACGCTACGCGCTCGCCGACGACACCACCGCCGGCCACGACCACGACGGAGACGACGACCCCACGCGCACCGCTCCCGAGGACGACGGACCGCACGACGGAGACCAACAGCCCTGAGCGGCCTGCCGGCCGACCGCGTGCTGTTCCCGTTCCGCCCCCGCTTGCGCGCGGCACCGCGCCGACACCCCGGCGCTCTCCGATGGAGAACTCGTGGTCAGACGATCAGCGGCGCGCCGGTCGCGGCGACGACCTCGTCGACGGTCACACCGGGGGCTGTCTCCACCAGCTTCAGTCCGTCGTCGGTGACGTCGATGACCGCGAGATCGGTGATGATCCGCTGCACGCAACGCTTGCCGGTCAGCGGCAGCACACACTCGTCGAGGATCTTCGGCTCGCCCTTCTTGCTGACGTGGTCCATCATCACGATGACGCGCTTGGCACCGTGCACGAGATCCATC
>Ga0209722_1002260_pt1 | contig 15203 bp, 20 predicted proteins | sample BioC12SIPDNA_2_FD_185745 | JGI IMG/M metagenome (GOLD analysis project Ga0209722, IMG submission 185745) | Anaerobic biogas reactor microbial communites from Washington, USA - Biogas_R1_A C12 SIP DNA (SPAdes) (version 2) | ecosystem: Engineered > Bioreactor > Anaerobic > Unclassified | place... | reverse complement strand
AGAAAGCCTCCGGTGGTGACAGGAAGAGCAAGGACAAATCGGTTATGGAAAAATTTCCACAACCGATTGACACTCCCAGCACAACCCGTGACGCCCTCGGCAAGCAGTTCGGTATCAGCGGGAGAACGGCTGAGCGTACAGGCTGTGGCCGAAGAATCCGCCTCCTACGGCTTTCACTTGTGGCCGATCGGCACCCGACCCGATAGACGAGCCGTCCAGACGCCCGAAGCGATTTTTGGGGCATTCTCGTGCGTTTGGAACGAACACCGCTAACCGGAGGGGATTTTCGGGCGTGAATTTCGTCTTATCCCTCATGAGGGGGTATTGATTCTATTGTCACCGTTGGCAATAATGAGAGTACAGGAACCACGAACATGGCCAATAAACTGAACATCGGACGGATTGTGAAAGAGGCTCGCGAAGCTGCTGGCCTTTCATGGTACATGGTAGCCAAACTGGCCGGAGTATCACCGCACACGGTTAGGCGAATCGAGGACGGCGAGAACATCCCGAACGTGGCTATCCTCGAAAAGCTGGCCGATGCGCTGGACTGCCGGCTCGTGGTCGAATTCGAGGCGTTGAAGAAGAGATAGCGGTTGACTAACCTTTGCCTGCTGGTGGTTCCCGGACCGGAAACCGGGGGCTGCCGGCGGGCGGTTTTCCGGAAAGGTATCGACATGAAAACTGATTTGGTTGTTTTGGCAACGGACATCAACAGACACCACCAAGAAGCCCAAAAGGCGGCTGAGTCTGCATTGCAGCATGCTCGTGCGGCCGGGGAGTTGCTCTTGCAGGCGAAAGAACGATGTCAGCACGGAGACTGGGGCAAGTGGCTGAAAGAGAACTTCAATGGTTCCGACCGGACCGCCCAGCGGTACATGACGTTTGCAAAACGGTGGCCGGAACTGGAGGCAAAAACGACACGTGTGGCGGATTTGCCAATTCGAGAGGCGGCCCGACTTCTGACTGATTCCAATGTTGTCGACCTGGGTGTTGAGATCCACCCTGCGTTAAGTATCATCCCGGATTTCGACGGTCCTGGGTACGAGGCCTTCAAGGCCGACATCGCCGAAAGCGGGCAGCTCGTTCCTATCGCGTTCTTCAAAGGGCAACTGCTAGACGGACGTGCCCGTTTACGGGCGTGCCGGGAACTGGGAATCAAACCCAAGACGATCGACCTGGACGAGGATATTGACCCGATCAGTTATGTGTTATCGATGAATGTCTGCCGCACGCATCGCCCACAAGATGATCTGCTGGACGATATGGGAATCGAGTAGCTCGCCCGATTCGGTTCGAGGCACAGCCCCGTCGGCGATTGTCGGCGGGGTTTTTTCGTGCGCCTCCCGAGGAGGGCTGAGGTCGCAGGTTTGACCCACTTAGACCCATTTTGACCCGTTGATAGGTGCAAAGCGTTCAACCGACGCAATGCTTGCAAAGCCGGTCCGCAACTGCTAAAGTGTCGGAAAGCACGTTGTTTTCCGAAGTTCTCGCCTTGCAAGAGCAATGGGGGTGTCCCCACCAGTTCACGCTGATAAGGCTGAGGTCCCAAGTTCGAGTCTTGGTGCGCCCACTAGTTCTAAGTACCGCCGAAATCTGGAGTTAGATTACCTGCCGACGGTCGGCAGTGCGGCCCGGAAACGTCAAGCAAACCTGTCGTACGACAGGTGTTGGCCTCCGAGGAGCACACGACCATGGCTTCGAAGACTCCACGCGTCCCAAAGTACTGCCGCCATCCCAACGGCCAAGCCTATCTCAGCTACCGCGGCAAGCCCGTCTATCTCGGCAGATTCGGCAGCGAGGAAAGCAAGGAAGCTTACGACCGGTTCATCGCCAAGCTGGCCCTCTCTCGACAATCGCGGGTGCCCCAGCTTGTGGGTCCCTCTGTCGATCCGATCACCGTCAACCAACTCTGCCTCGCTTACCTGGATTGGGCGGAGGGATGGTACTCCAAGGATGGGAAGCCCACCACGAAATACGGTCAGGTGAAGGCCTGCTGCAAGATCCTTCGGGGAATCTTCGGGTCCGTGCCCGTCGACGAATTTGGCCCCCTGGCGCTCCAGGCGGTTCAGGCCCACCTGGTCGACCGCGGTCTCACTCGGGTCGGGGTCAATACGCGGATCGGTGCAATCCGCAGGGTCTTCAAGTGGGGGGTGTCCCAAGAGTTGGTCCCCTCACCCGTCTACCAGGCGTTAACGTGCGTGTCCGGGCTCCGGATCGGACGGACGTCCGCCCCGGAAACCACGCCCATCGGCCCCGTCGATGATCGGATCGTTGACGCCACGCTCCCGGAGCTGTCCCCGGTGGTGGCCGACATGGTGCAGTTTCAGCGGCTTACCGGCGCCCGGCCCGGCGAGATCTGTATTCTCCGACCGTGCGACGTGGATCGGTCCGAAGAGATCTGGGTCTACAAGCCGGCGAGTCACAAGACCCAACATCACGGGAAGGCGCGATTGGTGTACATCGGCCCCAAGGCCCAGGACCTCTTGCGCCGTTACCTGCTTCGGGACCCGGCCGCTCCCTGCTTCAGCCCGGCCGAGTCGGCCGCGCTCTGCCGTGAACGCCGTCACGAAAAGCGAAAGACGCCGCTGTCTTGCGGCAACCGGCCCGGGACGAACCGCACGGCTCACCCGGAGCGGAAACCTGGCATCCTGTACACCCAGGACACGTATAGGCGCGCGATCCACAAGGCGATCGGACGAATCAACGCCCAGCGAAGGAAGGCGGCGAAGGAAGACGGCGAAGACCCCGAGCTACTTCCCCTCTGGTCGCCCAACCGGTTGCGTCATACGGCCGCCACGGAGATCAGGCGGGCGTTTGGCCTTGAAGCGGCCCAAGTCACTCTCGGCCACGCGAAGGCCGATGTCACCCAGATTTACGCGGAGCGAGATTCAACGCTCGCCCGTGAAGTCGCCAAGCGAATTGGATAGAATCAACAACCGAATTGCCGGGCTTGCGGGGTAGCTCCCCGCGTAGGCTGGCCGGCAGCCGTCGTTCCTACCTCTCGACGGTTTCCGGCTGGCCGGCTCGGCTCTGAACGAGAGGTAGGGTCATGGTAGACGGTGTTATCAATGGTCTTGCGAAACTGGCTGCGGATCTGCTTGAGATCGCAACGCTGGTCGAAAGCGGTGTCGTAGATGATGAAGACGCCGGGAGTCTTCCCGTCCGGATCGACGATGCAAGGGAGTTATCGGCGGAGGTACTATATGGCAATTTGCGGCAACGCGTCTCGGAGCATTTGAACGGCGGCAATCGATGTCCGGATACGCTACGTCACCTTGCTTCGGATGTCGAAGCCATGGCCCGGGTCGAATTCTGCGAAGTCGTATACTGGGTAGCAGATATCTTGCGTAGATACGATCCCAAGGCGTTACCCACAGTCGCTTCAATTCTTGGTTCACACGGCGAACTCGAAGCCATCGCCGCCGACTTCCATGATTCCGAGAGGGTGGAAGTCCTTGAGACCGTTTCTGACTTGGAAGACCATCTGGAAGGAGCCTTGAACTGTTTGAACTCCTACGCATCAACGATTCTGACACCTGATGTTGCGTCTGGTGTGTCGGTCGAATTGAACCTGATTCATGCCGCAGTGAAGGGCGCCGTGAAACGTGGGGACCGTGATGATCCCGCTTGGCCAAGCGAACACTACAAAGGCCTACTGCGACGGCTAGGTGAAAACCATCTGACGCGGCTGAAGCAGCTTATCTACCTTATGGTCGGTGAGGATGACCCTGAACACGGATCGAAGAACTCGACGGACGATCGGACTCGCGTGTTTCAGGAGTGGAGGCAGGGAGAGAACCTGGGGCCGGCGAAAATCAGAGATCGGTGGAATAGCCTGAGCGACGAAGATCGAAAACGGCTGGCACCTGGCTGCTGGCAACGGATCAACGCGAAGGATGCCGGAAGAGAGTTGGTCAAGAAGGCGTTGTCGCGGTGGAAAAACGGCAACTGAATCAAGAAAACCGGAAAATGTCCCCGGTTGTCCCCGGTTGTCCCCGGTGTCATGTCCCCGATCGTGTTTGATAGCGTCGTGAGAGTTGCAATCACCAGCAATTCTGGCAGAGGCTATCAAATGTCTATCGACCTGTTTTCCCATCATCCGCTTCGGATCGCCAGTGTGCCGAACGTGCTCCCACAGACGCGCAAGGGTAAACGCGTTCACCACGCCAGCGTCTACCGCTGGTGGGCCCGCGGCGTCTCCGGCATCAAGTTGGAGACGATCATTATTTCCGGCGAGCGGTACACGTCGCGAGAGGCGTTGCAGCAGTTCTTCGAGGCAGTAACGAAAGCTCGTGACGGCGCGAGAGAGTCCGCCGTCACAAGTGCGAAAACACCACCACCCAAATCGCCCGCAGCTCGCCGCAAATCCAATCGCGACGCCGAGCGTGCGCTGATCCAGCGCGGCGCGTAACCTATTGACCGGGCCCGGTGCCGTGCGACGCAGCGGCGCCGACGCCCCTCCCACGAAAAAGCCCGGCCAGATAAAGGGGGTCTGGCCGGGCTCAGGAGTGTTGGACACATGGATGCTACCAAGTCTATGCCGCTGTGTCGAGCGGCGTCCCCCCCTCTACGCCCCGCCCCCGACCAGCCGGGCTCCCTCTTCGAGCAGTTCCAACTGCTGGCCGACTTTCTCTCCCTGCCCGACCACATCCGCGCCGATCCGGCCGAGTGGGACCGGGCTCGACGGCGACGAATTCCCCATGCTCGGAGGCGCACCTGATGGCGGGTTGGATCAAGATGCGCACCGGACTCTGGACACACCCGAAGGTCGCGCTTATCGCGATGCGACTGGGAATCCCGAAAGCGGCCGTTATTGGGTGCTTGCACGGTGCCTGGTCGATCGCAGACGAACACTCCGAGGACGGGTCAATCGAATGCCTCAGCACGGACATGATCGACGCTCAAATCGAACAGCGAGGCTTTGCTGAGCAAATGGCCTCGGTCGGATGGCTTGAGATCACGGAAACCGGTGTGCAGTTTCCACGCTATGAAGAGCACAACGGTTCCACCGCAAAGCGCCGCGCGTCCGAACAGAAGCGGAAACGCACCGGACGGGCGGCGGCAAGCTGTCCGCAAGCTGTCCGCAACCCGTCCGCATCGATGCGGACACAATGCGGACCAGAGGAGAAGAGAGGAGAGGAAAAAAGAGAAGAGACTCCTACGGAGTCTTTTTGCTCAGAGCCTTCTCCGAACGGCTCTGAGCTGGACGCCGGGCAGGTTGTGTTGGAATTTCGAACGGTCGGGACCGGCGCGAAGACTTGGCACCTGACGCAGACGAAGGTTGACGAGTACGCGGAGGCCTTCCCCGGCCTGGACATCGTGGCCGAATGCCGGAAGGCGAGACAGTGGTGCAACGACAATCCCGAGAAACGCAAGACCCCTAAGGGGATGCCCCGATTCCTGAACACGTGGCTCTCGAAAGCGCAGGACGAACGCGGAGGCCGAAACGGCAATGGAAAACCACTTCGACAAGCTATTGACCCAACACGAGTGCACAGCCGATACGGCGCGAATGGCCAAGCTCAGACTGCGGGATCGGCCTGAACGGCGGTTGCTTCTCGGCCTGCCCCGCGGCATGAACCAAGTTGACCGGCGATTGGTCGACGTGTTCCGCCAGCTCGTTGCCGGCGAAGCTCCATGGCCCCTGCTTCTCCACGGCCCCGTCGGGAGCGGCAAGACCAGGGCGGCGCTCTGCCTGGCTGACTTCGCCGACACCGCAGCCTACCACTCCGTCGACTCCCTTTCGGACTTCACGATGCAACGCCAGCCCGGCGACGTGGCGGCCGAGTGGGAGCGGCTGGCCGGCAAGGCTCTCGTGATTCTGGACGAGCTGGCGCAGCGGCGGACGAACGAGCTGACCTATTCGGTGGTCAAGCGCATGCTCGACGAACGGGAATTCCACGCCGGGAACATCGCCATCTACATCACGAATCTTGAGCCGCCGGCGTTGGCCGAAATCTTCGACGATCGCATCTTCAGCCGGTTGACTGCCGGAACTGTGTTTCCTCTCGACGGGCCGGATCGGAGGCACGCGAGATGAACCGGGCCCCCGTCAACTCCGAGATTCTCGATCGACTGCCGCCGCATGATGCGACGGCCGAGAGGTCGACGATCGGTTGTTTGCTCCTGGAGCCCTCTCGGGTGCCCGAGATCGCCCAGCAGCTCGGGGCCGATGATTTCTACGTCGACGCAAACCGCCGGCTCTTCGGCCACATTGTCGGTCTGTACGCGGCCGGCTCGCGAGTTGACGAGGTTCTCCTTCTGGATCGGCTGCGGAGTAATGGGGACCTGGAAGCGATCGGCGGACACGCGTATTTGGCCGAGATCCTCCAAGAGACCGGGATACCGGCGAACGCCTCGAACCACGCCCAAATCGTCCTGAAGCACTCACAGCGCCGCCGGCTCATTCGCGAGACGACGGGCGCCCTGGTCGACGCCTACGACGACAGCCAGGCCCCCGCGGCGATCGCCAGCAGCACAGCGGAGCGTTTGCTGGCCGTCACCAGGGCCGACGGGCCGAGATCGATCGACACGCCGGTTCTCTTCGCGCAGACGCTCCAGGACCTGGCAGAGCCGGCAAGCCAGCCGATCGGCCGGACGATCGGCTTCAAGTCGTTTGACACTGAAATCGGCGGCCTCTACCCCGGAGAATTGGCGATCCTTGCCGCCCGCCCCTCGATGGGGAAAACGGCGCTCGCAACGCAGGTGGCCTTGTACTTCGCAGAACACGGCCGGCACGCGTTGATTGTGACGCTCGAAATGCCGGCGAGATCCTTGGCCGAGCGGATCTTGGCGAATCGGGCCGGCGTCAGCTTGCAGGCCATCCGGAGCCGATCGTTGAGCCACGATGACCGCAGCCGGCTCGTCACGGGCAATCTGGACTTGCCGGTTCAGCACCTCCACCTGGTTGATCGGCCGCGGATGACGGTTGCCGAGATCCGTTGGGAGGTCATGCTCCGCCGGCAGAAGCACTCCATCGACCTGGTTGTGGTGGATTACCTGACGAGACTGCAACCGGCAGACCCGCGGCAGACGCGGTACTTACAGGTTGCACAGATCACAGCCGACTTGAAGGACATCGCCGCGGAATTCGCGGTCCCGGTTCTTTGCCTGGCACAGCTCGGGCGAGCGGCCGAAGCAAAGGGCGAGACCAGGCCTCGGCTGAGCCACCTCCGAGAATCCGGCGACATCGAGCAAGACGCGGACGTTATCGCCTTCCTCCACCGACCGGAGCGCGTTGACCGTGACGATCCGGACGTGATGGGCAAGGCTTACCTGTTCCTCGAGAAGAACCGCAACGGGCCTTGCGGCGAATACCCCTTGACTTTCGACGGACCGACGGGCCGGTTCTCCGACGGGCCGAGATTCCAGCCGTTTGACGAATTCACACCTTACGGAGGTTGACGGATGCCCGACTCCCCACAACCGCCTCGGGAACGAGCTATGACGACGAAGCCGAACAAACTGACTCCCGACCAGGCCGTGGCGGTCCGGGCCTGGCTCGAAATCGCTTGGCCGGACATCGAACGGCGTCGGCTGAGCCGTGACGCGGCCGCGAGCCTGTGCTCTGCCACGGAGGGTTTCCGCGTGACTGCCGCGAACATCGTCAGCGCATGCCGCCGGCTCGGCAAGACGTGGCCGAGTGACTCGACGGCCGACCAGCGGCTTGGGTATCGGATTCACGTTCTCAAGCGAGCCCTCGGGCACATGTATCGAACTGTTGGAATTGATCCCCCGGACGCCGACGTGGCCCGGCTGCTTGATCTTCGCTGGCCCGCCGGCGAATCGGCCGAAGATGCAGAAGCTGACGAACCCACTGACCCTGACTTCCTCGTGGAGCATCCCATTTCCTCAGAAACAGCGAGGCGAACATGAACATCCTCGACCAGTACCAGACCGACCGTTTGAAGGCCTCGGACATTCCCCCAGGCCGGGAATTCGCGGTCATCGTCGAAAAGGTTGTGCTCGAAACCCTCGACGACGATGAGCCGGCCAAACCCGTGGTTCACTTCAGCAACGCGAAAAAGTCTCTGCCGTTGAACAAGACGAACGCGCTGCAAATCGCCGAATGCTACGGGCCGGAAACGGAAGCCTGGTCGGGCCGTCCGATCGTCCTGTACCGAGCCAAGACGATGTTCGGCGGAAAAATGGTCGACTGCATTCGGTGCCGTGTGCCGGTAGCAGGAGAACATCATGCGACCCCAGCACAGACGCCGCCGGCGCCCGAGCCGGCCAACGATCCCGGGGAGGCGCAACCTGGTGACGAAATTCCGTTCTGAGCCACCGTGAGAAAAGCCAAGCCCGCCGGCCGCGACCGAAGGCTTGTTGGCGTCGCACATTCGGGGAGGCCGGCGGGCTTACTTTCCGAAGTAGATCATCACACACCTCATGTTGCAAGGCGGACCAGAATGCAAAGCGGCGATCCATGCGTCGGCCGGGAGCAACCGAACTACGTGTTCTGCCAGCGGCCTCGCTGCCCGAGCTGCGGTTCGGCACGGCTCCAGACGTATCGCAGTGTTGCGGACGGGGAAGTCACCACCAGGCACACGCTCTGCAAAGACTGCGGCGAGAAATTCCGGGTGGTCCTGGAATGACTTCCAAAATTTGGAAGTTAGGCGATCGCAGGTGATACGATGCGGGTGAAAGGAGATTGAGACCATGTTCCGAAATCTTCAGAGTACAGGCCATCTCGCGGTGAATCTGCGGATTCCAGTTGCCGTCCTGGATCGCAGGATCAACGAGCTGGAAATCGAGCCCGATTGCGTTCTCAACGGGGTTCGGTACTTCGACGCCGCCGCCTGCAAGCGCGTGGCGGACGAGATCGTGGACGGGACGCGGGTTCGCGTTGTGAACGCCGAACGTTGATGCAGCAACGCAAGGGGGTCCGACGAAAACCAACCAGCTCGTGACGCAGCCGGCCACGTCGCGGGATCCCCCCGAGCCGGCGAAATCGAAAAGGTGAACACATCATGTCAGCGATCGACGAATTCGAGGAAATGGTTGAAGCCGAAGTTGCCAAGACGACTGGGCGGGATCCCATCCGGGCCCGGCAGAAGGCAATCTGCACAGTCGTTCAAAACAATCACGACCTGCACAAGCAGTATCTCGCCGAGGTGAACGCGGACCGGAAAGGTTACTTCGCGCGTCGCGCCTAAAACTCGCCCCTGCGAACGGATTCCTCTCATGCCCGTCTTACTCTCACCCCTGCAACAACTTCTCCGCGATTTCTCCGGCGAACTGTTGAGCTGCGACGAGCGGTACTTCTCGCTCTTCCAATTCTGGGCATCTCGGATTGCCGTCACCGCCACCGATCGACGCGGCCGGCGACGCGGAAAACTTCCCGAGGGAATCGCAATCGTCGGCGACAAAGCGGCGCTTGAGAATTTCTTCGGCGGCCCACCGCCCGAGCCGACGATCCTGAACCTCGATGGGAAGCGGATCGGCATTCTCGACGTGACGGGCTTCTTGAGCAAGAGTGACGGACCAGGCCGGGCCGGCCTCGTGACACTCCGGACGCAGCTCGCCGAGCTGGTCGACCAGGCCGACGCCGTTCTGCTCCGGATCGATTCGCCTGGTGGCACGGTAGCCGGCACAGCGGACCTGGCGGCGGCGATCAACGAGGCCCGGCAGAGACAGTTGCCCATCTTCGGGTTCGCTGAGGATCTTTGTTCGTCCTCCGCTTACTGGATTGCCGCGCAGACGGAAAAGCTTTACGCGAACACCCCAACCGCGATGGTCGGGGGAATCGGGCTATTCGTGGGCCTGTACGATCGTTCAGGACAATTCGCGAAAGCCGCCATCAAGGCCGTCGTCATCAAGGCCGGCGAATTCAAGGGGGCCGGCTTTCCTGGTACCGAGATTACCGAGACGCAGCGAGCGTACTGGCAAAAGCTAATTGACCAGGCGCAAGGCGAATTCAACGCGGCGATCAGGCACCGCGTCGACCCGGCGAAAGTCGCCACCGGCCGATTGTACCTTGCCGGCGACGCCCAGCGGCTGAAGTTGATCGACGGCATCAAACGACTTGATGCCGTGGTTGCTGAACTCGCCGCGAAAGTCAAGAGATAAGCGTTTACCCTAAACCCAAGGAGAAGAGTTATGTCGACTGCGACAAGAGAAAAACCGGCATTCACGGTGCCCCCGGCCACCGCCACGGTCTCGACCAAAAACGAGCCGGCGAAATCCACCGGGCCGAAATTGGAACGGCCGTTCAAGCCCTGCGACCTGCACGGATTCAGCGACGATGACTTGCGAGCCATTTTGCGCTTCGAGGATGTAATCGACCCGAACATGATGTGTTACCCCCGCCACCTTGCGGATGTCACGACGTTGTCGGAGGAAGAAGCGTTTGACATTTTCAACGGGCGAGACAAAAGTGGTTACCCACATATCGAGGACGTTCGGGGATTCATGGGCCCCCACGCCTGCGCATTCGGTTCGCGACTGCTGGAGTTTCTCGAGCGGCGCCCGGACATTCGGCCCGACTTCAACGAGTTTGCTCTTGCGGCGTACCGTCGGACACACGTTGAGCTGTTTCGCGAGCCCGTCGAACCGAACCTGATAATGCTGATGCGGCTCAAACGAGACGAGGTTGAGCGCGAAAAACGCGAAGCGGAACAACGCAAAGCTGCGGCGATTCTCAACGAGAAGTGGCAGGAGGCTGCTGAGATTTTCTCCCGCTTCCCGGTACCAACACATGACGACGCGGCGCGAATGCTGGGCTTGGCGAGCGAGTTGAAGCTCGATGAAGCCGAGATCGATCGGACCTGGCGATGGCTCAAGAGCGTCTGGCGCCGGCAACAGCGCGTTGACGCGGCGCATTCCAAGGGTGCCCGGCTCGACGAGAAGAGCGAGGATCTAATCCGCCTTCGCAAGTCGGCCGCGGCCCGACCCGCCTTCTTCGATACATCGGGCGACTACCCCAAGCTCCGGTTCCCGCCCGTGATGACTGATTGATTCGTCTCCTTTGGGTGACGGGGTGTGCGGTCCATCATCTGCCGCCGCCCCGTCTTTTTTCTGCGAGTTTCTGCGAGGTGCCAAATGCACGATCGGCAATACGGCAAGGCCGTGCAGCTCGCCATCGACTTGGGGCTTGGCTCGATGGGCAAGCAGCTCGATGTGGCTACGATCGGCGAGGGCGTGCCCTACCTGGCAGCGGCTGCCCAGGCCTTCGGCCACCGCGTGGTCGCCTTCACCAGTTCGGACGATCACGTCGAGGATGCGACCGCAATCCTCGGGGTCGAGCACACGCCAATAACCTGCTTTTCGCTCGACGGCCGAGACCCGCTCGATAGCCGGTATTGGTTCGACCTGATTGTCTGTATGGGCTCCAGCGGCATCCTGAGTCATTCCACGTTCCGACGCATGGCGAGATGTGTGTGGGCCCTGATGCGTTCGATACGGATTCCCACGGGGCGAGTGGTCTGTGCGTTCGATCCGCAGTGGGCTGGTGGGCGATGGCGGCTCGTCTCGCGATGGCGTCGACACCTTCGGCGTGTGCAGATTCGTGCGATCGATGGCCGGATCGAATTCATCCCGAGAGGCCTACCATGACCCCCGTAGACACCCCCCGGGGGTGGTTGGGTCCTTTGGAGGGGGGCCGCCCGGGGCGGAGCCCGTCCATCGATGGGCGTTTTTTTGCGTGGGGAGTTGATTTTCCAGTAAGCGCCGACGCGCACGCAGGAGCAACGAAATGGCCGGGAAACCGCGAAAAAGGACGAAATCGACGGCGAAGCCGCGGAGCCATTCCGAGCAACTCGACCGGCGACTTGCCATCGAGGCGGCAGAGCGGCTTCGCCGCGGGGGGAAGCCGACGCGCGACCAGGCGGCGGCACTCCGGCGGGTCGAGCAGCAGCGCGACGCGGAGCTGCGGGCCGAGCACTACGCCTCCGTCCCTCGGGCGACCTGGCGGGCCTGGAGCGGCCACCTCGCCCACAAGACCCTCGATGATATGGCGGACCGCTTCGGCATGCCCGTCCAGGGGACGACGATCGACATGGAGGCCGTCGTCCGCTGGCTGTACGGCTTCCTTCGGGAGGTCGACGTGCCAGGCGACGATGGGGACGCCGACACCAGCTCGCTCGAATTGATCCGACATTGGCGGGCCAAACGCGAGGAACTCAAGTACCGGCAAGAGGCCGAGCAGACCGTAAGCCTTGCCGACGTGGAACGCGGGTTCGCACTCATATCGGAGATCTTTCGCCGGGCCGGAGAAGCGGTCCGGGCCGAGTATGGCGACGCGGCCGGCAAGATCCTCATGAACTGTTGGCAGGATGTGAGGGACCGCCTTGACGTGATGTTCGCGGTCAAGGTCGAGTGACAGCGGCGAATACGAAAACACCCTATAGGAGTCACGATCATGTCGAATCCGCAGATTGTGGTTGAGATGGACGCCGACGAAGCCAAGATGTGGCAGAAGTTCAAGCGGATCGAGAACGCCGAGGGGAGCGTGGAGGCGGCCCTGAAGGCGATCGGGCGGGCGGCCAAGCAGGCGGCTTCCGATCAGACGGATCTGCAGCGGGCGGCCGTGCGAACGCTCAAGGCGATCGAGACTCCGCAGGAGCGCCATAACCGCAAGATCGAGGAACTCAACCGGCTCTACGGCGCCAACAAACTTTCGGTGGATCAGTTTCGCCGGGCCCTCACGCAAGTTCGGGACGAATATGCCAAGGTGACGGACGTGGCGCAGGAAAACACCGGCGCGCTGGACGAGGCGGCCAACGCGGGGAATCGCGCCTTCGGCTCGGCCATGTTCTCGCAGGTGAAGGGACTCCTGGGGGCGCTGGGGCTGGGGGGCGGCCTGGCCGGGGTGCTGGCGATGGTCAACAAGGAATACGCGGCGCTCATCGAACGGCAGGCCGAATCGGCCCGGCAGTCGATGACCGTGGCCGACGCCCAGATCAAGTTCCTCCGAAACTTGCAGCCGGAAAGTGAGGCGGAGCGGAATCAGGCGATCGCCGACATCGAGGCGCTGGCCATGGAGACGGGCGTCTCGGTCAAGGATCTTTATCTCCGCGGCGGATCGGCCATGTCGGCCCGCGGGGCGCTCTCCAAAGAGGCGGCGATGAAGGCCGTGGCCGCCTCGGCCCGGCTGGTGCCCGAGGACATGGGCGAAGGCGAAGAGGTGGCCGGCGCCGCGCTGGACCTGATGAAGGTGACCGGCAGCGACGACGCCAAGGGAGCCGCCGGCTTCTTGATGGAGGTGGCGAAACGGGCCCGCCTGACGAAGACCGGAGCGGTCGCCCGCAACCTGGTGCAGCCGCTGATCGCCTCGATGCTTCGCGGCGACACGGAGCAGGAGGCGGCCGCCCTGTTTGCGGCGATCACGACCGGGGCCGGCGACCCGCGGGGGGAGATGTCGGGCACGTCAATGGCAACGCTGGCCCAGCAGTTGGCCGAAGAGCTGCCCGATCTGGCATCGACCCGGGCTCGGATCGAGGCCGTGCAAAAATCACCCGAGCTTCAGGCGAAGATCCTGCCCGACCTGAAGGGAGAGGCGAAGACCAAGGGCGTGATGGAGCAGCTCCTCACCGGCGAGGGAGGCGTATCGCAGGCATATCAGGAGTATCTGGCTACGATGCCCGGCGTGGAGGAATCGGCCGAGAGCTACCGCAAGCTGGTCGGAATGATCGAGGGGACCGAGATCCAGCGGACGGCCCGGTTTGGGCGGATGCTCGACGCGACCATGGAGCAGCTCGCAACGGCCGACCAGCGGGGCGCGCGGATCGGACTGATCCGGGAGAAATTTGCCCCGCTGTTGCGGCAGACCGGCATGGGAGCCCTCGCCACGGACCTCGAGGGCTTGAGCGTGCGAGCCTCGGGCGACGATCTGGCGGACTTTTTGCGATCGCTTGAGGAGCAGGAGCGGACGTTGCGAGGTCAAGGTGGCGGCGAAACATGGCTGCGAAATGAAGCGAGGAAGCGAGGGGGAGGCGTGGCAGCCGACGAATTCGTGTCCCAAGTTGCGGAGAGGCAGGCAACGAGAAATCGGCAGGCGGACGTGGTGCGGAGCGTGATCGACAGCTTTGGCGATCTGGCGCTGCCGGCCGGGCCGCAGAAAACGGCGGCGGCGGAGCCTGGCGCGAGGGATCTCTACGAGCAGGAACGCCGGCCGACGGCGCCATCGGTCCCGGCCAGGGAGACGGTTCCGGCGGCGGAGCCTGGCGCGAGGGATCTCTACGAGCAGGAACGCCGGCCGACGGCGCCATCGGTCCCGGCCAGGGAGACGGTTCCGGCGGCGGAGCCCGGCGCGAGGGATCTCTACGAGCAGGAACGCCGGCCGACGGCGCCATCGGTCCCGGCCAGGGAGACGCTTCCGGCGGCGGAACCTGGCCCGAGGGATCTCTACGAGCAGGAGCGCCGGCCGACGGCGCCATCGGTCCCGGCCAGGGAGACGCTTCCGGCGGCGGAGCCCGGCGCGAGGGATCTCTACGAGCACGAACGCCGGGGCCAAACTCGCACTCCCGCCACCCCGCAGACAGCCGGGCAAATCGGCGGGCCGAAGCCCGGGGACTTGATTACCCCAGTCGTGCCCGTGCCCGTGCCCGTAAGTGACCTGTATCAGCAGGAACGCGGGCGGACGGAACCGCCGGAGGCAACGGCCGCCCAGGCATATCGTATGCCATCGCAGCGAGAACTGCTTGGGGCGAAGTATGCCACCGCCGATCTCGGCACGCTCCCCGGCGGGAATCCCGCGATTGAAAGACAGACAGACGCGATCCACGAGGGCAACAAGCTCCTCAAGGAGATCCGCGACGAACTGAGCGGGCATACAAAAGGCCTCCTACCCATCGATGTATTCCGTCACCAGCTCCCCGCGAGCAGCTCCGCCGACAACAACGTACACCGGGAGTGACGCATGGCCTTCCAGGACCGCATTCTCAACTTCGATCGCGAGCAGCTCGGCGCGAAACCCGGCGCGCTGACCTTCTCCCGTGAAGAGGTCGAAGGGCTGGCCGTTATCCTTTTCCGGGCCGTGCGACTGGCCGCGTTCCAACAGGAGCAACTCCATCGATTGGCGAAGCTCGTACCCGTGCCCGACCAGGCCGACGCGGAATTGATCGTGGCCAGCGCGAACGAACGAGGCGAAGCCATCGCCGCCGACTTCGCCGCCTGGCTGGGGCCGGAACTGGCGGAGGTGCTGTTGCACCTGGCAGCAGCCGAAAAGACCCAGGGAACCGGAACATGAGGGGGCGAGACAT
>Ga0209722_1002257_pt1 | contig 15219 bp, 4 predicted proteins | sample BioC12SIPDNA_2_FD_185745 | JGI IMG/M metagenome (GOLD analysis project Ga0209722, IMG submission 185745) | Anaerobic biogas reactor microbial communites from Washington, USA - Biogas_R1_A C12 SIP DNA (SPAdes) (version 2) | ecosystem: Engineered > Bioreactor > Anaerobic > Unclassified | place... | reverse complement strand
GGCAGCGGCAGCGTATTGGTGACCGCAGTGGGCGGCAGGTTGGTGTAGAACGCGCTCCAAGGGCCGGCAGGCGTGTCGGCGCGTTCGATGTGTTGCGTGCGGCTCTGGCCGCCGATCCAGGTCAGCGCCCAGCCGCCGGATTGCGGCGCGAGGGCGGTGACCGCCAGACGCGAGAGGGCGTTGGTGGGGTCGGTGTCCGCGCGCCACTCGGCCCAGGCCGCCAGACCGTCCTGATCGCTGTCGGTCGCGGCGGCGGCGTCGAAATCGGTGCTCCAGCCATACTGCGCCAGCCAATATTCCGGGACGCCGTGCGTCGGGGTCAGATTGGGGGCGAACGCGGCGGAGACCGTGCGCGGCGCGTTGATGAGGGCGGTCAGGCGCGGGCCGTCGGCTGTGGCGTCGGCGAGGTTGCCGGACCAGGCGTCGAAATGGTGGTACGCGGCGGGGAAGGCAGTCACGCAGGCGGTCGAACCGATCAGGTGCCAGCTCTCGGCCGGGGCGACCGTGCCGCCGGGGCCGGCGTTCGCGGTCAGGCGGAAGGCGTACGCCCAGCGCCACGTCAGGGTCGCATGGTTGGTGATCGCGAAACTCATCTGCGGCGGGACGCCGTTGGAGGGGGTGTGGCCGGTCAGCTCCCAGCGCGTGCACTGGAGGCGCACGGTCTCTTCCAGCGGCTCAACCGGTTCGACCGACGCCGTGACGACCGTGCCGTGCGGGAAGGTGTAGCTGCCTGCGGCCGGAATCGCGGTGCTGTAGGCCGAGGCCACGGTGAGGGTCCAGATTTTGGGTGTGAACCAGGCATCCACAACTTGATCCTGCGTGATATCGCTGAAGGTCAGGACGCGGGTCTCCGCCGAATAGTCGTACACGCCGGGCTGCGGCACGCCGTTGAGCAGCAGGCTGTAGAGGTAGTGGCCCGGATCGGCGGTGAGGGTGACGGTGGCGCTGGCGGTGCGGAAAAGGAAGGTGCGGTCGGCTGTGGCCGTGCCGGGCCCGTGCGCGGTCAGGTGGAGCCGGTGGCCGCGGCGCACCGTGAGCGGGATCAAAGGGTCCGACGTAGGGTCGTTGCTTTCGAAGCGGATGCAGGCGACGACCTCTTCGTGGTAGGCCAGGCCGGCGGGGTCAAGCGTCAACCCCAGCGGCGCGGACCAGGTGTCGGGCAGGGTCCCGCCCCAGGTGCCGGAGGCGATCAGCCAGGCGGGCGCAGGCGCGTCGCAGGCGAAAGGCGTGACGTTGGCGATGTACCAGCCCTCGTCGACCACGTAGAGGTCGGAGCCGAATTCAAACCGCACGATCACGCTCTGGCCGGCGTAGGCGGCGAGGTCGAGCAGGACCGTTTCCCAGCCTTGGCCGTCGCCCGCCAGACAGGGGTGGTCGGCCGCAAAGGGCGAGTCGGGATTGTCGGTGATCTGGAAGGGATAACCGCCGACCGGCTCGATCAGGGAGAAGGTCGCGCCGCCGTCGGTCGAGAGGCGCAGCACCGCGCCGTCCCAATAATGGGTGCCGATGTCGAATTCCGTGCGGATCCACTGCCGGAAAAGCAGGCCGCCGCCGCTGCCGACCGTGAACGGCGGGGTGTCGAGCCAAGCGTGGCAGGCGTTGGGATAGGTGCGCGCTGAGGGATCGCCGCAGTACCAGACGGCGTCGCCGTTCCAGGTGCGGTTGGTCGTGACGCCCCAGATGTCGTACACGCCGCTGTGCGTCCAGCCGCTGGTGACCGAGAAGGGCGCGGCGGCCACGGCCAGGCGGGCGGTCCAGACCAGGTCGGGGCCCGCCAGGTTGGCGATGGACAGGGTGAGATTGGTGGATGACTCGGACAGCTCAACAAGGTCAAAGCCGTCCGGCGAGACCGAGAGCCAGGGATCCGGATAGTCGCCGATCACGCTGTACACGGGCGTGACCGAGGCGTACTCCGGGAAATAGTAACCGATCAGATCGGAGGCATAGACGGCGTAATCGACCCGCCGGGCGCCGTGCGAGGGCGGCGCCAGCTCAGCCTCAAAGGTGTCGATGTCGACCCAGGCCATGGGGGTAAAGATCCAGTCGGTGTCGCCGTTCTCGCGCCAGACCAGGTAGACCTCCTCGACGGTCATGTTGTCCGTCACGGTGGCCGTCACCGTCCAGGGGGCGCGCGCGGTCTGGAACGGGGCAAGCGGCGTGAGCGCGATCTCAGGCGGCACGGGGAGGCTCAGCGGGTCGTTCGGGTCGGTGTTGTCGAGAAACTCCTTAAGGTTCGTCCAAGTGTCGTTGTCCGGGTCGTCGGACGCGGCGTGGGTGCTGTTGGTGGCCAGTCCGAAATAGCGCAGCTCCCACCAGTCGCTCAGGCCGTCGCTGTCGGTGTCCAGCCAGTAGGGCAGGTAGTCGCCCTGGGCGAGGCGCGGCGCGTGCATCGGGATGCCGGTGGCGGGATTCGGCGAGGTGGAGGTGGCATCCGGCCAGCGGGCGCCGTCGACGCTCCAGCCGCAGAATGCGTAGGGCGTGTCGTCGATGAACCCGAGTTCCAGCGCGGTCTCGGTCGTGGCATTGCTGCCGGCGCGGTGCCATGCGACGGTCTCGCCGAAGAGCTGTCCGGTGTCTGCCAGGCGGTAGCGGCAGGTCAGGGTATACTCGGTGGCCCACTGCCAGGTGAGGGTGCTGGGCTGGCTGATCGAGAGCGCGGCCGAGGTTCCCGTGCCGTGCTCGGGCACGTCGCCGGTGCCGGTCCAGCCGTCGCAGGCGCGGCGGATACCGGCGGACACCGGCACGGTCGCCGGTGCCGACGCGGTGAGGGCGACCGAGGCGATCACGGTGTTGGTGCCGTAGGGCGGCGTCACCGCACCGTATCGGGCCGGCGCGCCCTCGACGATCAGGTCGACCGCATTGTCCACGTAGAACGCAAAGGTCTCGCCCGGCGCCTGCTTCGGCAGATACACGGTTCCGTTTGTGTGATCGGTGCGCAGGTAGTAGTGGACGTACGTCGCGGGCGGCATGGCCGGGATCTCGGCCCGATAGACGGCATTGCTGAGCCAGACGGCCGGGGCCTGCTGCCAGGTGCCGGTCGGCGCGCTGTCGGTGCCGGCGGCCCAGAAAAGGCCGGCCTCGCCGGGGGGCAGCGGGTTCACAGTCTGGACTTGGAAATCGACCGGATAGGGGGCGAAGCCCGCCGTCTGCGGCGGCAACGGCGTATGGACGATCACCGGGGCGGCCTCGATCGCGCCGCGCACATAGAGGCCGGCCGCACCGCCGGCGTAGGGGACGGACGCGCCGATCACCTGCACCCGGTAGACGCCGGCCTGCGCGGCGGGCACGCGCACGGTCTCGACCGTGTTGAGGCTGTCGCGCGCGCTGCCGCCGTTGGGATAGAGCGGGGTACCGTTCGGCGCGGTCACCAGCAGGTCCAGGTCGTTGACGCGCGTGATGCCCGCGCCCGCAGTGGCCGGGTAGTCCATCCAGCACAGCGCGATGTCGAGCGGCGCGCCGGCGGACGTCACGGTCACGTCGAAGGTGTTGGTGGCGCCGCCCGCCGGCCCGATGCGGTCAAACAGGCGCACCATCCGTCCTTCGGGATGCACCGTGCCGGCGACATCCGGCTGGCCCCAGCCTTCGACCGCGTTGGGTGAGGCGAAGGGGATCTCCTGGGTGCTGTTGGTGCTGCCGTACTGGCCGGGGGCGAGCGTACGCGCGCCGCCCACGACCATGGCTTTGAGCAGCGCGGCCGAGGGGTTGGTGATCGCGGCGCGCTCCACGGCGTACTGGCGCAACAACGCCGCCGCACCGGCGGTCAGGGGCGTCGCCATGCTGGTGCCGCCGCCGAAACAATAGCGGCTGTTCGGCGCGTAGAAGGCCCAGACGTTCCCTCCTACCGAGGACTTGGTGGAGATCACATCGGTGCCAGGGGCCACGACATCGGGCTTGATGCGACCGTCATCGGTGGGGCCGCGGCTGGAGAAGGCGGCCATGCCCTGACGGTACACGGGCGCGGGGGTGGCGCTGTAGGAGATCAGGTCGGTCTTGAGCGGTCCGGCGGGATAGCGCGCAGGCCAGGCGCTGCCCCACGAATAGGAGGAGTAGCCGCCGCTGCCGGCCGGCCGGTCGTTTTCGGTCGCGCCGACGGTCAGCACGTTCTTGGCTGCGGCCGGCGAACCGATGCTGTCGCTGTCGACCTTGCCGTCGGCGTTACTGTCGCGTCCGTCATTACCGGCGGCGAAGACCGCCAGGTGATCGGGATGGTCCCAGGCGAAGAGGTCGGTGGAGCGGCAGTCGTTGTCATAGACACCGTAGGTGCTGGAGCCCCAGCTATCGGAGTGGATACAGGCGCCCAGCGCAAAGCTTTCGTCGTACACCTCATAAAGGTCCGCTGGCAGGCCGGTGAAAGAACCGTAGGCGTTAACGACCGACTGGTGCACCAGCTCCGCCTCATGGGCGACGCCGCAAAACTGGCCGCCGCTCGCGGCGCCGCTGCCGAGGATCGAGCCGGCGGTGTGGGTGCCGTGGCCGTCGGGGTCTGAGGGGTCTCCTGGGCGCCCGCGCGCGATCAGGGCCCGAATGCGGCCCGCGAAATCGGGATGCATTGTGGCCAGGACGCCGGTGTCGAGCCCGGTGTCGGCATGGCCGACCACCTGCCCCTTGCCGGTGAGGCCCCAGGCGTTCCATGCCGGTGCGGCATGGAGGTGCGCGGCGACGGTGGCTTGATCGTTACGGTGCTGGACCTCGGGCCGCTCCTCGATCCACTGCACTTCGCCGCATGCGGCGAGATCGGCGACCGCACCGAGCGGCAGCTCGGCCTGCACGATACCCCAGCGCGTGCCGGCGCTGGCCGCTTCGACCTCGCCGCCCAGTTTCCGCACGACAGCGGCGAGCGGCGCGGCGTCTTCAGGGGCCAGGGTCTGGATCGAGACGCGCAGCGCGCGCGTTTTGGGGAACGCGGCGATGAGCGACGCGAGAAAGGGCTGCACCTTGTCGCCGGGCAGAAACTCGGCGGCGCCCTGCACCTGCGCCACATCCCGCAGGGCGGCGAGCGCGTCGGGGGTCAGCTCCGCGAGGATCGCGTTGTTGGGAAAGAAGCCGCGCACCTGCGCGCCGGACTCGGTCAGCAGCGTGCGCGCGGCGTCGGAGACCGGCGTGTTGAACTGCACGATAAACGGCGTGGTGCCGCGCCGCGTGGGGCTCTGGCGGCCCGAGGCGGCGTCGGGAATCGACCGCTTCTCGGGGCTGACGATCAGGCGGTTGGAGAGCAGGGTCTGGCGCTCGCGCGGCAGGGCGGGATCTTCGGTGAAGCGCGGTGCGACGAAAGCGCGGCGCAGCGGCTCGAGGGTCGCCTCGTCCAGGCGCGCCGGCGCGGCGTCCGGCGCGGCCGGGCTGTTTGTCGCCGCGACGGCCTGCGCCGCGCCCGCCGCGAGCTGCGGCAGATTGGCAAGCGCCGGGCGCGGGCACGCGGCCACGCGCGCCGGCAAATCTTTTGCGGCATCACCGGGGTCTGCGGCGGGCGCGGCCCGGCGCGGCCACGCGAGGAAAATCAACGCACAGGCGACACAGCCGGCCACCGCCAACCCGACAACGGTTTTTTTCTTCATGGCTTGATGGGCGACATTATACAAGGAGAAAGGAGGAAGGAGAAAGGAGAAAGACGCATCGGCCCTGGCGTAATCGGTTAATCGGTTAGCAAGTGGCAGGGATGCGCGAAGTTCATGCGTTTCTGGTAAATAAGGGGGCGGGCGAATCGCGGGCTCATTTTGGAGCGCGGCGGCTTGCCGCCGCTTTGGAAAGCGGGAGCAAGCTCCCGCACCTGGGGTTTGGCCTTTTACTATGATTTTCCATAGCTTCTAACACCGCGTTGTGGCGTCATCCTGCCGTTTTTTCATGAATACGCTTTTTTCTGCTTTTTTTTGTTGCTTTTATCATAGTTATTCAACTATGATATGCGCATCACCCGCAATCAGGAGGACGGACATGGGATACAAGACGAAAGTGCAGCACATCGCCCGCAAGGGCAGCGAACAGTTCTACGCGACGCTTCCCTCGGCGCTCGCCCACGCGCTGGAGATCCAGAAGGGCGAGCCCGTCGAGTGGATCGTGGCCGACAAGGCCAACATCATCCTCTCGCGGCCCGAGGCGCCGCCCAACCCCGTGGAGGTCGGAAAAAAAACGAAACGCCCCTGCGGGACGCGTTCGACGGGCTGCTCGAACAGTGCGACGCGTCCCGGCGGCTGCGCTCGCACCTGACCGCCGCACTGCTGCTCTCGCCGGACCGGGCCACGGTCTCCAACCTCATCTGCCTGGGCGGGCGGGCGGACGCGGACTGGACGGCGGACTACCGGCTCTACAGCCGGGGGCGGGCCGACGCCGAGGCCCTGCTGGACGGGGCTCTCGCGGAAGTCCTCGCGGCGACGCCGGCACAGGGCCCGCTGGTCTTCGGGGTAGACGACACGACCGTGCGGAAGACGGGCAGGCGCATCCCCGGCGTGGCGTGGCGGCGGGATCCCCTCGGCCCGGCCTTCCGGACCAACCTCATGGCGGGCCAGCGCTTCCTGATGTTCAGCGCGGCATGGCCGCTGGGGGACGGGGACGCGCGCATGCTGCCCGTGCGGTTCGGCCACGCGCCGACGGCGCGGCGCCCGGCGCCCGGGGCGTCCCCGGAGGAACTGGAGGCGTGGCGCGAGCTGAAGCGCCGCACGAGCCTGGGCGCGCGGGCAGTCGAGGGCATGGAGGCGCTGGCCAGGCGCTGCCCCGGGCGCAGGATCGTTTTCTGCGGGGACGGCGGGTACACCAACGGCACGGTCGTCAAGCGCCTGCCCGCGGACTGCCGCTTCATCGGGCGCGTCCGCCAGGACGCGAAACTCCATTTTCCCCCAAATCCGACGGACGGCGGCGGATCCGGCCGCCCTAAGGTCTACGGCGACCGGGCCCCGACCCCGGGGGAGTTGCTCGCCGACGACTCCGTCCCGTGGCGCGAGGCGGAGGGCTTCGCGTCAGGGCGCAAGCACCTCTTCCGCGTCAAGGAAGTCGGCGGACTGCTCTGGCGCCCGGCCGGAGGCGCGGCGCGGCTGCGACTGCTGGTCATCGCCCCGCTGCGCTACCGCCTGCGCAAGGGCCCGAAGCTGCTCTACCGCAGGCCCGCGTTCCTGATCTGCACCGATCCGGCGCTGACGGCCGAAGAGATCCTCCAGTGCTACCTCTGGCGCTGGGGCGTCGAGGTCAACTTCCGCGACGCCAAGCAGCTGGTCGGCGTCGGCGACGCGCAGGTGCGCACCGAACTCTCCAACGAGACGCTGCCCGCAGCCCTTGTGGGCGGCTATTCCCTGCTGTGGGCGTCGGCGCTGAAGCTGCTGGCGTCCGGCACCGACCCCGCGGGCGCGCTCGTCGCGCCGAAATGGCGTCGGCGGGCCGAGAACGGGCGCAAGACGCCCAGCACGGGGCAACTGCTGCGCGAGCTGCGCACGGAATGCTGGCGCCAGAGTCTACGCCCGGAGGGTTTCAGGGGGTTCCCGGCACATCCGAACGCGGACGCGAAGCCGCAGAAATTAGTCTTCCCTCTGAGCGGACTGTTCCAAACAGCCTGAAAACGGGCCTTCCCAGAGAGGACCGCTCTTAAAAAAAGGCCAAACTCCAGAAGCGGGAGCAAGCTCCCGCACTCCACAACCTACGCCCGACTCGCGTACCCCGATTACGCAATCGGCCTTGATCCCCGGACACAGACAGCCTAAAGTGTTGAAAACTGTGGTGTTCAAGGAGCTGGCCATGAATGAACTATTGGCGTTGATGATCGGGCTAGGAGTCATCGCGATCCTTTTTGTGATTCCGGTGATCCTGCTGGCCCGCGTGTCGGGACTGTGTCGCGGCATGGAGGAGCTGCAGCGGCAACTGGCCCGGCTAGAGAGGCGGCTGAACGAGCCTGCAAAGCCTGCGCCAAAGCCCGAGCCGCGCGCGGGCGAACCCGTCAGTGAAGCGGTGCCGAAGCCTGCGCCTGCGCCGAAGCTTGCGCCAGCCTCTGTACCGCTGCCACTGCCTGCGGCGCCGCAACTGCACTCGGTGCCTGCCCGCCCGGCGGCCACCGAGCCGCCGTCCGCGCCGCAGGAGCAGAACGCGGTCGAGCGGGCCGTGGCCCAAGCATGGAACTGGTTCACCATCGGCGAGGCGTACCGCAAGCCCGGCGAGTCGTGGGAGTACGCGGCGGCGACCCACTGGCTGCTGCGCACAGGCATCCTGATCGTGCTCGCGGGCGTCGCCTTTTTCCTCAAGTATTCGATCGAGAAGGGCTTGATGGGGCCGCTCGGGCGCGTGGCCCTGAGCCTGGCGGCCGGCGTGGCGCTGATCGTTTTGGGCGTGCGCCTGCTCTTCAAGAAATACGACCTGCTGGGCCAGGGCCTCGCAGGCGCCGGCTTCGTGATGCTCTATTTCGCCTTCTATGCGGCCTCGATCCTCAATCACCTGATGCCCCAGCCCGCGGCCTTCGGCCTGATGGCCTGCGTGACCGCGGCGGCCGGCACCCTCGCGGTGCTCTACCGGTCGCTCGGCATCGCCCTGCTCGGCGTGGTCGGCGGCTACGCCACGCCGCTGATGCTCGGCGGCTCCTCGGCGAATCCGCTCTTCTTTTATGCGTACGTGCTGGCGCTGGGCGCCGGCGTGCTCGGCATCTCGTGGGTGCGCCGCTGGCCGGTCCTGAACGGACTCGGCATGCTGGCGGCCTACGGGCTGTCGTTCCTCTTCTGCTCGCGCCACGCGACGGCCGATCAGCTTTTCAATGACCTGCTCTTCACTTCGGGCGTGCACCTGCTCTATCTGCTCTCGGTGATCGTGCTGCACCTGCGCACGCAACTCAAGACCGGCGCGTTCGAGTGGACCGCGCTCAGCCTCAACGCCGCGATCTATTGGATGTGGGCCTTCCTGCTCTTCAAGCCGGTCTACGGACGCCAGGGCGCGGGGCTGGTCGCGCTCGCCGTGGCTTCGGTTTATGTGGCGCTGGTCTACGCCTGCATCCGCCGCGCCGTGCTGGACCGCGCCGCGCTCACGCTCTTCGTTGCGTTTGCGGCCGTCTTCCTGGCCATGAGCCCGGTCTTCATGCTGACGTCGCACTGGCTGACCTTCGCCTGGTGCCTGCAGGCGCTGGCCATGCTCTGGATCGCGCAGCGCGCCGGACAGCCTTTTCTCGCCAAGGCGGCCGTCGCGCTCTTTGCGCTGGCCTGCGCGCGCGGACTGTTTGTCGATCTCAACCGCTTCTATCACGCGCTGCGTCCCTGGCGCTTGACCGGCGCCGCCTTCTGGCAGGCCGCTGGGCTGCGTGCGCTGCTTTGCGGCGTGCTGCCCGCCACGCTGACCGCTGCGTGGCGTCTGATGCGCACACACCGACACGCCGCCAAGGTGACGGGCCTGGTGCTGCTGCAGGTATGGCTACTGTTCACGCAGGAGGCCTGGCTGCTGGCGCGCGTGTTCGCCCCTGGATTCCGCAGCGGTGCGGTGACGCTGGTCTGGACCCTCTTCGCCTTCGCGCTGCTGTTCGCCGGCATCCGCCTGCGCGGGCGCTGGCTGCGCTGGTGCGGGCTGGCGCTCTTCGCGCTGGCCGTGTTCAAGCTGCTGGTCTCCGACCTCGACGGCCTGGCCACGCTCTATCGGATCATCGCCTTCATCTCCACCGGCGTGCTGCTGGTGCTGGGATCATTCGTGTATTTGACCTACAAGCCCCTGTTCGAGACGGACGAACACGCCGATCCGGACAGATAGGAGAGACTGTTTATGCGTATGCTGCTTTGTGCGGGAGGGTTGGGGTGCGCGGTCGCGCTGAATCTGGCCGCCGCGGAGGGTGCGCGCGTGACGCGCGCGATTCAGGGCAAGGCCGCCGCAACCGCGGTGGTCGCCGTGCCGTTGGACGACCCTGTGTTCGCCCACACGCAGCCGCAGTGGGCCGACCTGCGTGTGACCGATGCCGACGGGCGCGACATCCCGCGCACGGTCGAGCCTGAACGCGCCTACCTCTTCGAGGAGCGCCACATCGAGCAGCGGGCGCTCCTCAACAGCGTCGAGCAGCTCCCCGACGGCGGACTCGCCGTCGTGTGTGAGCTGGAGGGCACCAACGCGCTGGCGCTCACGCGCCTGACGGTGCGCACGCCGCTGCGCGATTACGAGCAGAGCGTCACGGTCGCGGTCCAGGGCGCGGGCGGCGCGTGGGTGCCGTTGCGCGCCGCGGAGCCGCTGTTCGATTACAGCCGCTACGCCGACGTGAAGAAAGAGAGCGTGGCGCTGCCGGATCTCACCAACCGGCTCTTTAAGCTGGTGATCGCCCGCGCCGACGACACGGTGTTCTCGACCTATGCGTCGATGACCGAAGAGCGCGACGCCGCCGAGACCCGTCAGCGCACATTCAAGCGCTACAGCGTGGAGCAGCGGCCGTTCCGCATCGATGCCGTGCTCTTCCGCGACACCCGGCGGGTGGCGGTGGCAGGGGCGCCGCGCACCGAGCGGCTGCCCGTGCCGGCGTTCACGGTCGAGGAGCAGCGCGAACGCAAGCAGACGGTGCTGACGGTCGAGGCCGCGCAGTGGCCGCTGACCGGTCTCGCGCTGCGGCCCGAGCAGCAGAATTTCGACCGCCGCGTCACCGTGTCGTGCGACGCGCCGGGCGGCTGGCGCGAGCTGGCCGCCGGGCGGCTGACGCGCGTGCGCCTGCCGGATACCGCGCCGGTCGAGCAGTGCGAGATCGCGCTGCCCGAGACGCGCGCGGCCCGGCTGCGGGTGGTGATCGAGAACCACGACAATCCGCCGCTGACCTTCGCGGCGGGCAGCGTGAGCGCGCTGCGCCAGGCGTACCGCGCACTCTTCATCGCCGAGCCGGGCACGCGCTACGCGCTGGTCTACGGCGCACCCGAGCCGGTGGCGGTGCCCGTCTACGAACAGAGCGTGCTGAACTATCTGCGCGGCGGGCGGCAGGTGGAGGTCTGGCCGTTGGCCGCCGCGCCTGACGGTCCACTCCGTGTCGGCATCGCCGTGCGCGCGCGCCTGTTCCTCGCCCGGCACGGCCTGCTGCTCGTCTCGTTGGCGGTGATGGCCGCGCTGGCGCTCCTCATCCTGCGCGCCATGCGCCGCCTGCCGGGGTGACGGAGCAGGGGGAAGGAGGAAGGAGGAAGGAAAGAACGCTCAACGTTCAACTCTCAACCCGAGCAACGAGGGCACGCAGACGCTTGCCCCGTCGACCCGCAGCCGGGAGGGACGAGCGTCCGCTCGTCCAGCCGCAGAATATGTAATGGCGGTATCGGCTGGATATCTGGCTTTACCCGGACGGGGCCGTCCGCGCCCCCAGCCTTGGGGTCTCTCCCTCGCCAGAAACCCGTAATCGTCGTACGCCCCGCCGTCAACCGGTTCAACCTTCGGAGTTGGGGGGTGACGAGATACGGGCGGGCATTCGTCCCGGCGGCGGTCTCGGCGAGACCGCCCTACCGGTTTTGCACCTCGGGTCCGCATTCCATGCGCCTGAGCCGGTCGCCGGTTACGTCAACGCCTGCGTTCGTACCTTACGCTGAGCCGGCGCGGGCTCAGGGCTCGTCCGGAAGCAGATGCGCCACGGGCTTGCGGGCCTGCTCGCGTTCCGCCCGCAGGGCTTGCAGACGCGGATCGGCGCCACCCCCAAGTGAAAATCAAGCGCATTGACACGACTAATGTGAAGACGCATACTAAGCACAGTCTTGTGGGACAGGCGCCATATTAAAGAGGGAGGCTGAACGTGCGAGCAAGTCATCAATGGGTATGCGGTATGGTGTGTGTGTGGACCATGGGCGCGGGCGCGCAGACGATCCGCACGGCGGGCGAGCTGTTTGTGCATCTGGATGCGGCGCAGGTGACGGGTGTGGCCGAAGGCGCGCCGGTTCCCGTCTGGCCGAACCTGGGCTCGCTGGATGATTTCGTTCCGGCGGTTGCCGGTCAGGGCGCCTCCTACGCGGCGGATATCGGCGGCGCGGCGGCCCTGCAGTTCAACGGTGCTCCCGGATGCGCGATGGCGCAGGCCGGACACACCGGCAACGCCACCAAGGGCGGCGTGCCTCTGAGCATCCTCGGAACGAATGCCTGGTCGGCAGAGGTCTGGGTCTTCAATCCGGTCGGCAGCGGCATCGAGACGCTCCTCACCTGGACTTCGCGGCGTGACGGCGGGGACCGCCGGATGATGGAGATGCGTTACGGCTCTGACCTCAACAACGCGGTGGAGCACTGGATGCGCAACATGGGCTGGAACATCGGCCTGCCCGCCTACGGCCAGTGGCACCATGTGGCCTGTACCCGCGACGAGGCCTGCGTCAACCGGCTCTATCTCGACGGACGGCTGGTGAACACGCTGGACATGGGCGGCGTCAACATGCTCAACCTCGCCACCAACAACGCGCTGTTCGCGGTCGGCGCGGTGGACACCTGGAACGGCTGGGATTATCCGCTCAGCGGCGCGATCGCGGTGGTGCGCGTGCATGACGGCACGCTCAGCGCCGAAGACGTGCAGCACAACTTCACGGTCGAAGGCGGCCGTTTCGGCGGCCTGTGGCAGGCGGCCGGCGCGGCGGCCTGGAACGAGCCCGCCAACTGGGCGGCCGGCGCGCCGCCCGCGTTCGGACAGCCGGTTTATCTCAACGGGGGCGGCACGGCGGTTTATGACGGCGCGCCCTACGCGGACGGCGTCTACACCGGCATGTGGCATGCGGTCCACGGCGGCATGACGCTCGCCGGCGGACATTTCACCGCGCTGCCGACCTTCGCCAACGCTTACGTGCGCGCCGGCATCGGCACGGGGAGCGCCTTCGCGCTCACGCTGGCCGGCGGCACGTTTGATGTCGGCGCGAACACGCTGCGCCTGGGCGAGACCGCAGGCGCGAGCGCCACGCTGACGCTCGGCGCGGGCGGCCGGCTCGTCGCGCAGCGTGTGCTGCGCGGTGACGGCAGCGCCGCGCTGGTCGCGGACGGCGGCACGCTCCAGGCGGTGGGCAACGCCACTGATCACATGCAGGGACTTTCCAGCGCCTCGGTGCAGGACGGCGGGCTCACCTTCCACGTGCCTGAGAATGTTGCCGTCAGCGTCAGTCAGCCGCTGCTCGAAGACGCGGGCAGCCCCGGCGGCGGACTTGTCAAAGAGGGACCCGGCACGCTCACGCTCGGCGGCGCCAATACGGTCGCCGGCCCGCTCGCGGTCAACGGCGGCGCCCTCAAGCTTGAAGCCAACGCCCTGCCGGCAGGCTACGACGCACCGATCACGCTGGCCAACGAGGCCGCCATCGGCTGGAACAAGACCGGCGGCGCCACAGCGCTGGCGGCGCTCTTCACCCCGCAGACGGCCGGCTCGCTCATGCTGTTTGCCGCCAATGCGGCGGACACGATTGACCTTTCGGCGTTGCCCGGTGTGTCGCTGTGCACGGACAGCATTTTCACCTATACCGGCACGCTGACGCCGTACACCAACCTTTACCGCTTCGCGCCGCGCAGCGGTACGCTGTCGTATGAACAGCCGATCATCGACCTGCCCGGTGCGACCGGCCGGGTGGAGGTCAGCGGTGCGGCGGGCACGTTCGTGCGGCTCGCGGGCGACAGCGCCTACACCGGCGGCACGCTGCTCGAATCGGGCGGCATCGTGATGGCGCATGCCAACGCCCTCGGCGCTCGTACGCCCGGCACGTCGGACATCGTCTGCCGCAGCGGCACGGTGCTGCGCGTGCAGTGTTCCCTCGCGGACCCGGACTTTTTCGGTTGTGTCGCGGCCGACCCGGAGGTTTCGCTGCAGCTCAGCGGCGAGGGTCTGGCCAACACGCTCGACTTCTCCGCTACGCCGAATCTCTTCACAGGCACCGAGAACACCTCGGTCAAAAGCTACTTCACCGGCACGCTCACGCCTTACGGCGACACCTATCTGCTCGGCAACACCGGCATCGACGTCGGCGACGGTGGTTACGGCTTTACGATCACCAACCTGACCGACGGCGCGGGAGGCGCGCCGCGCCGCGTGCTGATCAGCGGCGTGGGCGTGGTGGACACCCGCAACAACGCCGCCCACTCCGGCGGCACGCGCGTGGAACGCGGCGGCAAGATCGTGGTCACCGGCGACCGCGGCTTCGGCACCGTGCCGGCGCTCTTCGATCCGTCGAACATCGTGTTCGACAGCGGCGTCTTCCGCACAGAAAATCGATACGTCACGCTGGCGCCGACGCGCGGCATCGCCTTTAACGGCACCTGCCGCATCCATGCCTCCGGCAGTCTGCCGGCACAGTTGATGATTCCCGGCGACATCACGGGCAGCGCCACCCTGCGCATGACGGACATGGGCTGGGTCACCTTCGCCGGAACCAACAACACTTATCAGGGGCGCGTGCAGCTTGAAGGGTCATGGGGCGCGATGATGATTGGCGACGGCACGAACTTCTCGTGGGCCTCCACCGGCGGCATCGTGGGCACGGGAACGCGCGGCTGGCTCTACCTGAACAACGGCGCCGAAGACACCTTCGAGGACACCTTCTCGGGCAAGGGCATCCTGACGAAAAAGGGGCTCGGCACGATAACACTGGCCACCGCCAACACCCACGCCAACCTGCCCACCAACACGGTGGTCGAAGCCGGCACGCTGCGGTACGGCGTCGCCGATGCGCTGCCGCACGGCGCGGGCTACGGTGTCGTCGATCTAGGGGGGAACGCGGCGCTAGACATCAACGGCTGGGCGGGGACGTTCAACGGCCTGACCGGCGGCGGCTGCGTAACCAACTCGGCCGGCACGGCGCTGGAGGTGCAGGTGGGCAGTGACACGCTGGACTCAAGCTTCAGCGGCCTTCTGGCACCGCCCCTTACGCTCACCAAGATCGGTACGCGGCGCTTTACGCTGAACCACACTTGCCCGACGCCCGAGCCGGTGACGGTCGCGGCCGGCACGCTTGCGCTGAATGTCGGCGTGGCATTGACCAACGGCGTGACGATCGCGCAGGGCGCGACCGTTCAGGCGCTGGGCTACCAAGGGCTGCGCGGCGAGTATTACGACAACGCCTTCACCGGCGGCTCCGGCGGCAACTGGCCGGCGCTGGGCACCACGCCGGAGGCGGTGGACGCGGTTCTGGCGGGCCGTTCCCCAATGCTGATCGCCGGGTCGGGCAGTTTCGGTGAGACGTTTGATTCGGGTACCAAGGGTGAGCGCTTTCCCGCCCGCCAGCCAGCGGCCAGTGCAACACTGGCCGCTGGCTGGCGGGTGAATCGTTCCCTCGTGTGAAAGTGAGGGCATTGTGGCACAGGACGGCGGGG
>Ga0209722_1002254_pt1 | contig 15232 bp, 15 predicted proteins | sample BioC12SIPDNA_2_FD_185745 | JGI IMG/M metagenome (GOLD analysis project Ga0209722, IMG submission 185745) | Anaerobic biogas reactor microbial communites from Washington, USA - Biogas_R1_A C12 SIP DNA (SPAdes) (version 2) | ecosystem: Engineered > Bioreactor > Anaerobic > Unclassified | place... | reverse complement strand
ATTTCTATAATATAATAAAATTTTTATACTATTGGAGTTATGGATGGAACTGCCTGAGAGTGGGATCACCCAAGGGGTGTATCAACATGATGCAGCGGGTCCACAGACCAAGGCGGTGAAGGTCTGCGGACAAAAAAGACACTGCACCATGGGCCGGAATGCGCCCGGGATCGGAACCTGTCTCTCGGGCATCCCTGTTTTCCGATGGTCTGTCCGAGGGAGCGTAGCCCCTTTCGGGAAGAATCCACCTTCCTGGTAGCTGCCCGGCGGATTCTCCGAAAAAATGAGTTTTGTCTGCCGCATCAGAGTGCGGGCTTGCTCTTCAGCGCCTCGACGAGGAGCCTGATCCCTGCCTCAAGGTCGCCGGTATCGACCACCTCGACGGGGGAGTGGATATAGCGGGTGGCGATCGCGAACGGGATGCTCGGGATGCCGCCCCGCTCGAGGTGGATGATGGTCGCGTCGGTGTTCCCGCCGGTCCCGACCTCAAGCTGGTAGGGGATGTCGTTCTTCTCTGCGGTCTCCCGGAGCCACGTGGCCACCCGCAGGTCGGCCATGAGGCCGCGTCCGCTCGCGCTGACCAGCTCGATGACCGGACCCTTGCCCATCTCCACGCTCGCATCCTTCTTCTCGATCCCCGGGTGGTCGCCGGGGATGGTGACGTCGGTTGCGATCGCACAGTTGGGGTTTAAGGTGTAGGCGCTGACTTTCGCCCCCTTCAGCCCCAACTCCTCCTGGACCGTGAAGACGCCGTATATCGTGTGGGGGGACTTCGCCTGCTGCAGGGCCCGGATGAGCATTGCGACGCCGACCCGGTTGTCGAGCGCCTTTCCGGTCACCCGGTTGCCGGCAAGTTCCGTGTACTCCCGGTCGATGGTGATCGGGGTGCCGATCTCGATGCCGAGGTCGTTTACCTCCGAGGCAGAGGTGGCACCCACGTCGATGAACATATCCTCGATCTTGATCTCCTTCTTGCGGTCCTCCGGCTTCATCACATGTGGAGGCTTTGCACCGATGACCCCCATAACCGGGCCCTTCTTCCCGTGCAGGATCACCCGCTGGCAGTAGAGCACCGGCCCAAACCATCCGCCGATGGAGACAACCCTGATGAACCCCTTCTCGTCGATATACTGGACCATCAGGCCGATCTCGTCCATGTGGGCGGCGAGCATGATGGAAAAGTCGTCACCGCGCTTGGTGGCGATCAGGTTGCCCATCACATCCTCGGTGATCTCGTCGACCGATCCGGCAAGCTCTGCCCTGATGATATCCCTGATGTTTCCTTCCCTGCTCGAGACGCCGTGAGCGTCCGATAACTTCCTGAGTAACTCTTTTACCATTCTGTATCACTCCACCAGTGCCGCAAGCCTCTGAATCGCCCGGGAGAGGTTCTCCCGGGACGTCGCGTAGCTGAAGCGTGCATAATCAGGTGCCTTCGAGCCGAACGCTTCGCCCGGCACGATGATGACACCATCTTCGATGGCCTTCTGTATAAGGTTTCGTCCCATGGGTACGAAGGCGTAGAACGCGCCTTCCGGCCGGGGGAACTCAAATCCGAGGCCGGAGAGCCCCTCATAGAGGAGATCTCTCCGTGCGCGGTACTCCTCCCGCATCTGCTTAACCGGCTCCTGGTCGCCGGTGTATGCCGCAAGCGCAGCATACTGCGATATCGATGTCGCGCAGGCCTGGGCGTACTGGTGCACCTTGAGGCACTCCGGGATATAGTCCTCAGGCGCGGCGATATACCCGACCCGCCAACCGGTCATGGCGTATGTCTTGCTCGCGGCGTTGACGGTGATGACGTCGTCACCAAAGTGGGCTGCGCTGACATGCGCCTTTTCGTAGACAAAGTGTTCGTAGACCTCGTCGGAGACGATGGTGACGCCCCGGTCGTTGCCGTACTCCACAAGGGCACGGATCGACTCCTCGCTCTCGACGGCGCCGGTAGGGTTCGCGGGGGAGTTCAGGACGAAGAGCCGCGCCCCGTCCATCTGCTCCTTCGCCTGCTCGACGTCGATATGGAGGGTTTCATCGAGCGGCACGCCCTCGGGCCGTCCCCCGGCAAAGGTCGCTAGAGCGGCATAGGAGACGAACCCGGGGTCGGTGATGAGGACGCGGTCGCCCGGGTCCACGAGTGCCTCCATGACAAGGTGGAGGGCCTCGCTCCCCCCTGCTGTGACGAGGATCTGTTCCGGCCGGAAGGCCAGGTCGTTCTCCCGCTCAAACTTCGCGCATATCGCCTCCCGCAGCTCCGGGATACCGGCGTTTGGGGTGTAGCCGGTCTTACCTGCCCTGATGGCGGCGATTGCGGCCTCCTTGATGTGGTCGGGCGTATCAAAGTCGGGCTGCCCGATACCGAGGTTGATCGCGTCCGGCCCCCCTGCATCGAAGAGCTTCCTGATCCCCGACATCTCCACCGCCCGGACCCGGGCGGCGTACCTGTGCTCGCTCATGATTTACCTCTCACTCAATATTCGCGTGCCGGCACTGAAGATCTTCGGGTCTGCACCGGGTGATCTCCATGAGCCGGGATATGATGGCGTCTGCAAAGACCATCGCGGTCGTCTCGAAGATGGTGCCGAGCGGTGCAAACGACTTGTGCTCGCCCATCATCTGCCTGATCTCGAACTCCGCCGACTCGTCAGCCACCCTGTCCCGCTGGCTCTCGATGATGACGATGCAGTCGGCGATACGCCCGATCCTCGACTCTTTCTTCGAGGTGACGAGGCAGACCCGCCCGCCGATCTCCTTTGTGGTCTCCGAGATATCCGCAACCGTCTTGGTCGCACCGGACCCGGAGAAGACGACAATGATGTCCCCCGGCTTCATGGCCGGGGTCACCGTCTCCCCGACGACGAACGCCGAGAGGCCGAGATGCATCAGCCGCATGGCGAATGATTTTGCTACCAGTCCGGAGCGCCCCGCGCCCATGGTGTAGATACGGTTCGCATTCAGGATCTCGTCTATCAGCGCATCGATCTGTTCGTCAGAGATCACATCCGCGATGGTCCTGATCTTGGTCGCCATCAACCGCATCATATTCTTAACCGGGTGATCTGTCATCGTAGTTCCTCTGTTACGTTTCACGAGAACATACATTAGAATATCTAAGATGTGCTTTTGTGGGGGTGGTTCCATCAATCTACCGGGCCGGCTCCTGAGGGGTCCTGTGATTGCCGGAAAGTCCCTGGGGCAGATTCTGTGGGTTAGCTGCGGGTGTGGATATCGGGAGGTCGCCTTATTTATGCTCCTTATGTTCTGAATGGTATTTATCATGGATATATGTCACTTTTTCCAATCCCCCGCTCACCCCGGCAACAGAAGACGGTTGCCCGGCACCACCCTAAAAATACGCAGGAATCCGGTGCAGCGCCCGGGATGGGAGGGGCAATATTTGAGGTCTGAAAGCCGTTCTGTGGTGATATATGTCTCTTTAGATCTTATCGTTGCGATTGTGAGTAAATTTTGATGCACAGGAGACAGATCAGGCGCACTGCAGGCCACCCGCCTCTCCCATCGTGATGCGGGGGCGCGGGGCGGCGATGCTCCGGGCGAGATTGATACGGTCCTCCTGTATCCTCTATGGATGGGGCTGTGTTTTCTCTCGCCGGTGTTCTGCTGCGTGGGCGCAGGTGCCCTGCAAGCCGTCAGGGTTCCTGCCGCCTGCCGGCAACCGCATGGGAGCGGCCCGCGGACGTGCATGTGGCGAAGGGCGGGTCACTCCTCCGGAGAAGACGTACGCCATCTCGCCTGGTATCCTGACCCCGGAAAGCCTCACTTTCCCCTCCGGGTGCCCCGGTTGAGGCGGAACGGCGTCGGGCTCGGGGCGATGGGGAACGTCCCTTCGGCCGCACGCCTGATGTCTTCGACTGAGTAGAACGCCTTCGGGGCAAACTCGTGGATGGCGTTCTCCACATCCTTGATGTTTTTCCTCTTGATCACCGAGAAGATGACCTTGCCGGGGCCCTGTTTCCCCTGGGCGTCGATGACCGTCACCCCGTAGCCGGCGGCACGGAGGTAGTCGATGAGATTGGTTGCGTCCCGCTGGGTGATGATCCGGATGAGGGAGAGGCCCATCGCCAGGCGCTCCTCGACGAGCATCCCGACGTAGTTTCCCGTGCCGAACCCGGCCGCGTAGGCGAAGTAGTTGAGCGGGTTCGTGAGATTCTGGAAGATCTGACCGATGGCGATGATCCAGATGAAGACCTCGACGAACCCGAGGATCGGGGCGACCATCTTCATCCCCCGGGCCACGAAGATGATCCGCATCGTCCCGATGGTGACATCACAGATCCGTGCGAAGAAGATGAATGTCGGGACTATAATCAGAGAAACGATTGCCGGGTCGATATCCGGGACGATGCCGAGCATACATCATGTTTGACGAGCAGACTTCATAATTATATCCATTATATAATATATTCCAGGAACCAAAAATCCCCAAAAAACAATTTATAGGATATTGCTTAAGAATGCGCGGGTTAAGAGTTGATGTGGGGCGCAGATCACCCGGATGCGATCAGGAGATCTGCCAGCTCCGTCCTCCTCAACCCGCGCATCTCCGGGTGATCACGGGCGTACGCGGCGGAGCAGGGGCCCGGGAGGGGCCTGCATCTGCCGACGCTTCATATCCCGCCAGACAGAACGCTGTTTGTATATCCAGTAGTCCAGGTCGCCCGGGTCGTCCGCGTAGAGCACCGTATGCGCCTCCAGGATCTCGCCCCTGAGGTACCGGGGGTCTCAATCGAAGATGACGATATCATAGCGTTCTCCCGCCGTGAGCATGCGCCTGTAAACCGAAGCACGGTCGGCGCCCTCGCTTAGGATGAGGCAGACATCGATGTCCGATCGCTCGTCTGCATAGCCTTTGATATGCGATCCGTAGATGAGGATACCCCTGATGGACGGCAGCACCTCACGGAAGTGTTCGAGGAGTCCTGCACCAGCTACCTGGAGAGCCACGTGAGCATCACCCGGGAAAATTCGCGTAAGGCTCCGGTAAGTCCTGGGATTGAGGTATACGCTATATAGTCGTTAATTCCGTCGTATTCGTGGACCAGCCTGTTCGAAAGACCGTTCGCCTCCTTCAGGGATCTGCCGAGACCTGCCGGGATAACCTCCCGTTCGACCAGGTAGTCAATGTTGCTGTAGTCGTCCTGTGCCGACGAATCCAGGCTGCGCCGCACCAGGGCGCAGATGTCGGCCGCTGCTTCAACTGCTTCCTGGAACTCCTTGTACATCGCCTTGCGCAGAATCCTTTCGGTGAGGACCTCTTCGGAGAAGTGCGCCTCGATGAACTCCACCCGGTCGATTAACACCTCGCATTTCTGCACCACCCTCTCGTGGATCGTCCCCACGCGAGTATCCATTGACGAAGTTTCACCGGAAGTCGTATTTGAGTGTATGCTCCTTTGGGGGAATTGGAATCGCCGGTGTATTGCCGGAGCGGCAGGAGGAGGATACCTGCTTTGATGAGCAGGGCTGCCTTCCCGGCGACGGACTTCTCCTGAACCGCTGGAAGAACTCCGCTCTGCAGTCCGCCTTTCTCTCAAGCTCCTCATTCACCTGGCAGCTCGGGTGCTACCCGGTGCAGTTATCGGTAAGGCCAGCGATGCAGAAGAACGAGCACTACTTCCCGCCCTTCTTAACCTCCCCGATCATCTCCTCGACCTCCTCGTAGCCGTGCTGATAGAACTCCTCTTCGGTCGGCTCGATCTCGCGTAGGAGTCGCAGGAACTCTCCTGCATGCTCTTTCTCTTCGTTCGCGACATCATGCATCACCTTCCGGACCAGCGGGTCGTCGGTTGATTCGGCAATCTGCTCGTAGAACTGGATTGCCTCGTATTCAGCTGCGATCGAGAACCGGATCGTCCGGATAAGTTCGTTCCGGTCCAGCTTGCGTTCCATACGGTTCCCGGCAAAGGGATTTGAGAAATCGGGCATATCACATAACCTCCTGGGAGAGGTGGGCGGGGCCTCCCGCAGGCGCATATGCCTGAGCGTTATATATAGGTTCGGGCCTGCCGTTGCCGGGGCCGTCCGGGAGGTGGCACCGCCGGGATGGATGGGGGCGGTTTTTACCCGGATACCTCGAAGGGGTCGGATGGTGCACGGGAAATCTCGAAGACAGTCGCGGGTTCACCAGACCCATACCTGGTCGACCCAGTGCTCGTAATCGCCCGGCCATTCAGGCTTTGCGCCGGTGATGACCGCTTTGAACTTCTCCTGGAACCGCTGGTGGAACGCTTCGATATCCGGGTACCGCCGTTGTGTCAGGATCGCTTCGGCAAGCGTCTTCCCGAGCTCACGGGCATCCTCTTCCGCCCGGGTCAGGGCATTCTGGTCCCTCCCGATCGCGACCCCCACTCCGCCGACCGGCGTCGCGCCGAGCATCTGGAGGAAGTGGTTCAGGTACGTGACGACCGCCTGCTCGGCATGGTCGCCCGAGGTGGAGACCGAACACCCGTACTTCCCTGAGAGCGCCTGACACTGGATTCCATCGGCCATCCGGTCGATGAGCAGTTTCATCTGGCCGGTGATCAGGTCGATGTACACGGGTGACCCGAGCACAAGGCCATCGGCAGCCTTGATCTTCGTATACAGTTCCGGGAAATCGTCTTCCTCGACGCACCTGCCCTCCTGGAAACAGGCGCTGCACGCGTTACGAAACCTGATATCGAGGTCTATGAGGTTCACGACATCGACCTCTGCGCCTTTCTCCTTCGCATCCTCGAGGACCGCTGCGATGAGCTGCAGGGTGGCGCTTCTCTCACCCCGGGGACTTCCGTTAATTCCAAGTACCTTCATGGTAACAACTCCAGACAGCGGCGCCTATCGATCGCACCTGGTTATGAAGCTTTCCGGCCTGGACGCCTCTCCGGGTCAGAGGAGCAATCTCGCCTGTTGAGAAGGTTTTCCCGGGAGCATAACCGTGGCCCTCCGGTCGGGCGCTTCTACGAGGGCCTAGTGCAACGATTCCCAATTACCGGCACGCTCAACGGAGGGGAGTATCGATCTCGTTTCACACTTTCCGGGGGTTTGCATCCCGGGAATGGCTTTTCCCGGGTATCCCCATGTACTGCGCCCCTCCGGGGGCGGGGGCTTTGAGGGGGAACGTATGGGTACCCGCCTGCGGGGAGGGGGAAACCCCCTCTCCGGTCCCCTCCCCCAATGGCGATATCCCCACGGTCCTCTCCAAGGGGAGAACCCGGAGGAGAACCCGCTCCGGGGTAGTTCTCCCCTGCCTATCCTTCCGGGAAATCGTCGTCAGCACTATTCCTGGCGCGGCTTCCCGCTGGATAGCGCCATGACTGCCCTCGCCCCCGGAAGGGGGCGGGGGAGGAGCGCGCAGCGCGGGCGGGGTGGGGGAGCGGAGGGGAGCGCTCCGTGGGGGATGGGATGAAGGCCAGACGTGGTCTGCTATTTTGGAATCGATGCACTACTGCATCGTGTCATCTTATTTTAGAAACTTTTGTCGCATGCCGGGATGGACACTATGGCCTCACGCGGAAGCACGCGGGAGAGCGCGAAGGGGAGACTATATCGTCCAGCAACCAAACTTCGCGCCTTCGTGCGAGAGACCGGCGATCACTCCAAAGCCCCCTCAAGGTAAGGTGAAATGCTCCACTAGCCGGCCCGGGGAAGTATTGCCGCGACCGTGATCGTATAGGTGATCGTCTCCCCTGCAAGCGGGTGGTTTGCATCGATGGTAACGCTCTTCTCGGTCACGTCGACGACGGTCACCATACAGGGTTTTCCCATCACCTCGACCCTGATGAACTCCCCGGGAACGGGTTCGTGGTCGAGGGTCAGCTTCTTGCGTTTTATTGTGACAACGAGTTTCCTGCGGAATTTTCCATAGGCCTCCTCCGGGGGCAGCACTACGGTCACCGTCTCGCCCGGCTCTTTTCCGATGAGCGCCTCCTCAAACAGGGGGTTGATCTGGTTCTTGCCGAGGGTCACCTGCACCGGATCTCCCGAGCGGGTATCCTCGAATATCTCGCCATCGGGACGGGTGCTGATGAAGTGCAGGAGCAGGGTGTCGCCGTCTGTCACGGGTGCCATGATTATCTAATCGGTATCGGGTAATTTTATCGCAGAATTCAATAGAACTTATCTTGAGCAATGAGAACAGGAAGCCTCAGCCGAGATTTGAACTCGGGACCTCGTCCTTACCAAGGACGCGCTCTACCGGCTGAGCCACTGAGGCTTGACGCACCAATTATGTTGGAGTTTTTCCCTATAAAAGGTTACGGCTGAAACCGGTGGAGGAGCGGGGCAAGACCGCTCCTATTCCCCTGCGCGTGCAGCATCGATCGACTCAAGCGCGCCGATGCTGGCGGTCACGCCCTCGAGGGTATCCACCTCGACGATGGGAATGACGTTGTTCCTGCGCACAGCATCCATCACAGCCACGAAATCGATCGACCCGGTCCCGACCGGGTCGTGTGAATCCTCGGTACCGTCGTTGTCGTGCAGGTGGAAGTGCGCCGCCGGGTGGGCGAGGAACGCATCCAGGCACCCGTTCAGGTGTGCGTGGCCGACGTCGAGCGCAAGCCCGATCCCGTCGATGAGCGGCAGGTCCTCGGAGGAGCGCAGGAAGAAGTACTCCCAGTTTCCCATGTTCTCGACGAAGAAGGTGACCGAGAGGTCGTCGGCCGCTGCCGTCAGTTCGCCAAGCGACTGCCGGAACTTCTCCACCGCCCGCTCCCGCTCCTGGCGCCACGCATAGTAACCCGGGTGGATGACCACGTCAGCCCCGATCTCAGCGGCGATGGAGAACGTCTGCGTCAGGACCTCGACGCTCGCCTGCCTGATAGGCTCAAGGATGCTTGCGATGTTGACTCCCCGGGACGGCGCATGAATGAAGTAGAGATACGAGTAGCTCTCAAGCGGTTCTGTGTTCTCCAGGTAGTGCAGCCCTTCATCCATCACCTCCACGCAATCGGTTACGGAAGCGAGTCTCTCGAGCGCTGCAGGGAGCGGCTCGTGATGGAGGCAGTAGGTGGAGACGCCAAACATAATACAGGATATTCCGGCCGGTACATTAAATATCTTCGGGATATACGGCCGCCGTCCCTGTGGTCCGGTCCCCCTGGGCTGCCGGAACCAGCCGCGGGTGCCTCCGGGCGGTGCGGGGGCCAAATCCACATGGTTTATAGTAACCTCCTCCCAAACGAATAGATATGGCTGGCGGCTTCATCCCGGAGATCGTCGTCTCAAACCGGCTTGACAAAGCAAAGATCGAGATCTTCTCCTTCATCGAGACCAATGCCGAAGCCATCGATGAAAATTTCCCCTCGTTCTTCGGGAAGATTGCCACAATTCTTGAACGTGCAAACGTCCCCATCCCCGATCAGGTGCACGATGAGTTCATCGATGCGGTTGTATACCAGGTCTTTAACGTCAGCAAACGGGCCGGGGATCCCCGGTTCGTCAGTCGCGTCTGCGACATTGCCTGCGGGCTGAAACGGAAGAAAGAACGGAAAGCCGGCGCCCACCTTGCCGCTGCTGTCAAACTAATGAAGATCGGGATGCCGATCGCGGCGGCAGCCTACCTCCGGCCGTACTGGAAGCACGACGCTGCCGTGGGGTGCTGGTATGCCTACTGCCACTATATCCTCTATAAGGAGGGGTCGGCTGAACCTGGTTATTCGGCCGCGGAACGGTGGAACTACCTGAAGTCCGCACGCCAGTACATGGACGAACTCGGGCAGTTGAGGCCCGGCCTGCAGCGACTGGTCAGGGGGGAGCTTGAGCAGGACTCATGGCTTGCCGAACCGTTCTGGGTGATGATATTCCTTGCAACCGAATGGCTCCCTGATAACCGCTGGTTCCTGCAGATTGGACTAGCGAGAGCAAAACAGGATAGAAACGATGTGGCGCTGGTGAAGATGCTCCAGATCGCCCTTGTCCGGTTTCCCGACGATATATCCTTCTACCAGGAGGCATACCACCTCAAGTTCGAGCAGGGTGACCTCGGCGATGCCCTGAGTTTCATCCGCGATATGCTCGAGAAGTTTCCCGACGATCTCGAGCCCGTCTACTACGGCCTCCGGACCGCACTCTACCTCCCGCGCGACGCCGAGTACAACGAGTTTCGGGCGCTTGCCGAAGAGAGAAAGATGCCGGGGCATGTCCTGCATCTTATCGACTACGTCTACGCTGTTCTCCGGGGAAGGCAGGGGCAGGCGGCACTCTGCCTTGACGAGTTCCAGAGGAAGTACCCCTCAATGAACTACTACTCCGACCTGCTCCGGTTCATCACCATCGATGCCCCTGCCTGCCCTGATGGCACCAACCGGGCGGTCTTCACCTCGGTTGACCACTTCTGCAAGAGGATGCTCAGGATCGGGGAGGCGTGAGGGGGTCTTGCCTCCGGCTAAATGCTGAAGACCTCTCACGCCCAGATAACACTATGGCATACCGCTACCTCTTCGGCCCGGTCTGCTCCCGGCGCCTGGGTACGTCGCTCGGGGTCGACCTGGTGCCGCTGAAGACCTGCACCTTCAACTGTGTCTACTGCGAGTGTGGGCAGACGACCAGCCTCACCAGGGAGCGGCGCGAGTACGTCCCGACGGATCGGGTCCTCGCGGAGGTTGACGAGTACCTCGCGAAGGCGCCGAATCTCGACTACGTCACGTTTGCCGGCTCAGGGGAGCCGACGCTCCACTCAGGGATCGGTGAGATCATCTCCTTCATCAAGGATCGGTATCCACGCTACCGCGTCGCGGTGCTGACCAACAGCGCGCTCCTCACGGACCCGGACGTCAGGGCCGCTCTCATGCAGGCGGACCTCATCGTTCCGTCGCTTGACGCGGTATCCGAAGAGGTCTTCCAGGAGATCAACCGCCCCTGCCCCGGCCTCACCGCCGGGCAGGTACTTGCGGGGCTCGAAACTTTTGCCCGGGAGTTCACGGGCGAGATCTGGCTTGAGGTCTTCATCGTCCCGGGCCTGAACGACATGGAGGAGGAGATCCTCCGCCTGAGGGACGCTATCGCCGCCATCGACCCTGACTGCGTCCAGGTAAACACCCTCGACCGGCCCGGCACCGAGGTCTGGGTCAGGCCGGCACCGCCCCTTGCCCTCGAGCGGATCGCGTCAATGCTCGGCGGGAACGCGGAGGTGATCGGGGCGGTGTGCATGGGCCGGGCGCTGCCGCCGAAGGCCGGGGAGGTCATCGACCTCCTCCTTGCGACCATCAGGCGGAGACCATGCACGATCGGCGACCTCGCCGGCATCCTGGGTCTCCGTCCGGCCGAGGTCTCAAAGTGCCTGAGGGTTCTTGAGGCGGAGGGCCGGGTCGAGCTGGTCAGGGAGAAGAGGGGCGTGTTTTACCGGGCGATCTGATCATTCCCATATGCGGTGGTCTCGTCTGTCATGTGCCTCCCGCTGATTGAATGGAAGATGCCGGTGCGCATAACCCCGGCAGTTCTGTCCATACCGGCACTAATATGCCCTATCGGCGAGAGATATTTATGAGAATCTATGGCGGTTGGTAAGGAAATCCTCGATACACTCCATTCTCTTGTAGACCAAGAGATCACGCTCATGCACATCTGCGGCACCCACGAGGCAGCGATAGCGCGTGCCGGGCTCCGGAGCGTTCTGCCTTCAAACCTCAAGATCGTGATGGGGCCGGGTTGTCCGGTCTGTATCACGCCGCAGGGTGAGATCGATGCCGCGCTGGACCTGGTGGAGAAGGGCTGCATCGTCGCTACCTACGGCGACCTTCTGCGGGTCCCGGGGTCGAAGGGGTCGCTTGAGTCGAGCGGCGGCGATGTCCGGGTGGTGCAGGGTGTCCACAAGGCCGTGGAGATCGCGCGAAATGAGCCTGGCCGTGATGTCGTCTTCATATCGGTCGGGTTTGAGACCACCGCACCGACCGTCGCCGCCGCGATCCTCGCAAACCCGCCGGAGAACTTCTCCATCCTCTCGTGTCACCGGCTCGTCCCGCCCGCGATGGCCTGGCTCCTCGAGCAGGGGGAGGCATCGCTCCAGGGGTTCATCCTCCCGGGGCATGTCTGCACGGTGATGGGTTACGAGGAGTACGAGCGGTTCCCTGTCCCGCAGGTCGTCGCAGGGTTTGAGCCAGAGGATATCCTCCTTGGCCTTGTTATGGCGGTGCAGCAGATCCGCGAGGGCGTGCACCGGGTGGACAACGCTTACCCGCGCGCGGTCTCGCGAGAGGGGAACGTCAAGGCGAAGCGCCTCATGTATGAGGTCTTTGAGCCGTTCGATGTCGAGTGGCGCGGGTTCCCGGTGATCCCGAAGTCAGGTCTCCGCCTGAAGCCGGAGTTTGCGGGCTACGATGCGCAGGAGAAGTACGGTATCGAGATCCGGCACGTGGATAAACACTCCGCCTGCATCTGCGATAAGGTGCTGCGCGGTGTCGCCCGGCCGTCAGACTGCAGGCTCTTCGGGAAGGTCTGCACCCCGCGCACCCCTGTCGGTCCCTGCATGGTCAGTCACGAGGGGGCGTGCAAGATATGGCACCTCTACGAGTCGAAGAGAGCCTGAAACCCTCTCTCTCCGCTGGCCTTTTATATCATACCAGACAACATAATATGGCAGTCCCGGTAGGGTAGTGGATATCCTGAAAGCCTCCGGAGCTTTCGACCCGAGTTCGAATCTCGGCCGGGGCGTTGTCTGTTTTTCGATATGGGTTCTATTTTCACGTGATTTGCTGGTACTGCGCTAAATGTTACTTATTCAGCCGCGAATATTATAACCGGTCTGTCTCCAGATTGGCGTTTTTGTATGGGTCCTGTCCGACACTGCGCCGCAGGTGGTGTGACAGCGCAACGCGGGCAGGTATGAATCTGGTCATCCCCTACCGGGATCCCCGGGTTCGCCACACACTGCCCCCGCTCCCGGGCGCGATTCCTGCTATGGTCCACTGCCCCGGGGAAAGGCTGTTTTCATGCATGCAGTCGACTTTCCGCAGTAAGAGTTCTGGCCCGGCATTTTTCTCACATCCCCTCGCTACATCAGAGTACCAAGGCAAGCTGACACGGTCTCACGCGGAAGTTCGCGAAGAGCGCGAAGGGTGACAGGGGAGGAAAGACAGTCCTTCGCGCTCTTCGCGCCTTCGCATGCGGCTGGCGATCACGCCCACGCACCCGCAACATATGGTGAATCGGGCCGCGGCCGCGCCCCGCTTGGAGAAGGAGCCCGACGGCAATTCCTCCCCGGTTCTCCTGCCAAAAAGAGACTGGAAGGGTAACCTCACTTCAGGAGTATCGCCGGTAGAGGTAGACCATCCGCTGGATCGCAGAGAGGTTCGTGCAGACCGCGATGAGAAGCACGGCAACCCATATGTACCCGGTCACGCCGCCAAGCACCAGCACGAGAATTGTCTCCGGCCTGCCGAAGAAACCGACGCCCTCAAGGGGATCCTCTATCTTCCCGGCGATCCTCTCGGTGTAGCCGATCTCCGCATAGGTGACCGGTTTGATGAAGGTATTGATCAGGGATCCAACGAGCGCAACCCCCACAACACCGAAATCAGCGATCGGTGGGACGTCTATGAGGTGGCTGACGATAGGGATGCCGGAGAACCCCACGCCGAGGATGACCGCCGCATCGACATACTTATCGGCGACCCAGTCGAAGACGGCCCCGAACCTGCTCTCGGTATGGTTCTTCCTGGCGACGTTACCGTCCACCAGGTCGAGGATCGCAGAGACGACCAGCAGCAGGCCGCCCGCGAGAAAGCATCGCTCTGCGAAGGCGAGTGCGCACGAAAAGCCGAAGAGCACGGAGAGCACCGAGACCTGGTTCGGTGTAATGCCCAGGCGTATGAAAAATGACGCGATTGGTTCCGTGTATTTGATGAATTTCGGCCGCAGAGTGGTTATATTCATCGCATAATTTATCAGCCCACAAAGAGTTTAACCTTTGCTCTGTCTGGATTTGAGCAGACACAAAACGGGTTCCGGTTTCCGTGGTACCGGGGCTGTCATCCGGCCTGCATACCGGTGCCCTGCTGATGTCATAGTGCTCTGTTCTTGACGTTGTATATCCTCCAGAATCACCAGATTCATAAACGCTCCCGCCAGATAGATCAGTAAGAAGGAAATCCAATGGCAGATCACGACAGGCCGCATGTGCTCATGATGTCAGAGATAACCGTCGACGGGAAACTCACCCTGAGGCGGGGGGCATCGAGCAAGATCCTCATGAAGTACATGGCACCCGAGACCGAGATTCTCCTTCACCAGACCCGGGCGGAATGTGACGCCATCATGGTCGGGGCAAACACCATCAGGATCGACAACTCCTTCCTGACGGTCCGGCTGGTCGAGGGGAAAAGCCCGCTTCGTGTCATCCCGAGCAACCGGGCTGATATACCGCCGGACGCCAACATCCTCGGGCCGGACGCCCGGACGGTCATCGCTGTCAGCGAGGCTGCACCGGCCGAGAAGGTTGCCCAGCTCCGGGAGAGCGGCGCCGATGTTGTTGTGGCGGGGGAACGCCAGGTTGACCTGCCAGAACTGATGCGGGTCCTGAAGAGCGACTACGGCGTCTCAAGGATGATGATCGAGGGCGGGCCGACGCTGAACTGGTCCATGCTGAACCACCGTCTCGTGGACGAGATACGCCTGATCCACCTGCCGTTCATCGTAGGCGGTGCCGATACCCCGTCGCTTGTCGGCGGCATGCATATCGAGACTGAGAAAGAGATGATCCGGCTCTCCCTAAAACGCTACTTTATGTGCGGGAGCAACCTGGTCACCGAGTGGAACCTGCTCTACGGCGACGGAGACGGCAGCGGGGCCTGACCGGCCCCATACTCTGCTCTTTTTTGACGATCCGCCTCATATCCTTAACGCTGGCTTGATGCACTAGTGGAGCATTTCCTCTAAAATCTCCCATGGAGACCGCCCCTATTTGGCGAGTGGGGGGGAACATGGCTCTGTTTGTGCCCCGGGCATGGCTTCCTTGTGCGGGGAGGGGGCTTGTCCCCTCCCCTGCCCCCACCCCCCGAGGCGATTCCCACCACGGTCCCCTGCCCGGGCTCGCCCGGGGAATAGGTCGTGTTCGTGTGCAACATCGCCTCACGCGAGCGGCTGGCGATCCGCACCAGAACCCGCAAAATAAGATGAAATGCTCCACTAGTGCATCGTGTCATCTTATTTTAGAAACGTTTGTCGCATGTTGGGACGGGCGGCACTCTGGCCTCACGCGGGAGGACGCGAAGTTCGGTATAATCCCCTGCAACGCCCCTTC
>Ga0209722_1002250_pt1 | contig 15253 bp, 20 predicted proteins | sample BioC12SIPDNA_2_FD_185745 | JGI IMG/M metagenome (GOLD analysis project Ga0209722, IMG submission 185745) | Anaerobic biogas reactor microbial communites from Washington, USA - Biogas_R1_A C12 SIP DNA (SPAdes) (version 2) | ecosystem: Engineered > Bioreactor > Anaerobic > Unclassified | place... | reverse complement strand
ACATTCTTACCAATACAGTCTTCCAAAAAATCTCTAAAAAGTTTCATGAGAATCACTCCTTATAATACGGGCGATTATAATACGGGCAATTTAATTTATCCCCGCACCCCGCACACCATTGGAGACAGTTGTCAGAGTTCATGCATCCCATTAACTGATTATTTCTAGTGAGATCATATACTGGAAATAATTCTTTTCCGGGAATAATAAAAAAAGATTTCAGTAGAATCACTTCCTGAATTGCAATTCCGCTGTCACATTCGCGTTCAGAAATTCCAGGTCTTCATCCGTAAAATATGGAAGAAGTTTCCTAGATAGTTCGCTGAGAAATGCGCTACGATCTTGCATCGATGCTATCTCAATACATCCTAAACATCTTTCCAGAGTCAGATTCATTGTTTCTCACTCCAACAGTTTCAAGAAATCTTCATCAGACAGTTCGCAGATTGCGGTATGCGCATTTTCTGCCTCATATTGAAAATTATATCTAGCATCATATAATTCTCCCCAATCGGTAACTTCTTTGTCTTTCGCAGGGAAAATCATAGTTTCGTAGTAATCTCCAAGAATGTCAGTAGTCGAAATATAATACTGTTTCCCGCCGATATCTCGGAATTCCGTCAGATGAAATCTTTCCGTCATAGTCTCTCCCTCCAGTACTCTATCTCAGCTTCTATATATAGCTTTCGCATAATTGCTTCGCATAGTTGGTTATATGCATTCCTCTCCTGCGGATCTTCAACAATGTTCAGCAAATCCGGGTCGTCATAAAGAATATCATAGGAGACATTCTGGTAGCCGTGCTCCATAAGGAGAGCCAGCTTAATTTCCAGCGTTTTCTTGTAGTCGTCCATTGAATCCCTCCGTCACTACCAATAACGCGAAAGTATTTATAGTTTTCGCTATTCCCGCCATTCGTCTCGACCCGGATCATACGTTTCTATGGGTCGAATGTCTCCCATTTTGTACGTATCACAAAATCTAATTAGGCAACAATCGTCGTATGATCCGGCGACGTGGGCGATCTCCTGGGTCAAAAACATGCATCCACCGCAGTCGCCCCACGAATCGAGTCTGCAATCCCAGTATTTACACCATTTCATGCACCATACTACATCTCCAAACTATATATAACTTTCCCTCGGTGATTTCATGCCAGAAGATAATATAGAAGACGACGAATTAAATTCAGTTCTCCAAGATAAGCAACTTTGGGAGAAACTTGAGAAAGAGATGGAAAAAGAGAACTGGAAATTATGGGCAGCAATTTGGACGACTTCAGCTTATGCAGCATATAATAAAGCTCAGAAATATACTTATGGAGATATGACTCGCGGTAAAATGAAACCGGAAATAATTAAATCTGTGGATAAAATTAAAAAATTAGAGAACGATCGTGCATTAAAATATTTTGAAGAACGTGGTGGAGAATTAATTAAATCATTATCTAAAACTGATGTTGAACGAATGCGCCAAACATTAAGAAACAATTGGGGAACTGGATTAGATACATTTTTAAGAGAAGCCAAAAGGAGTTATCCACTATCGAAAAGTAGACTTACTACAATATTTAGAACTGAATATAGACACGCATACGAAGCTGGGAGATATGAAACTGCAAGCAGTATGAAAAATGAAGGATGGAGAATAAAAAAAATCCATCATCATAGTGGAGCAGCGAATCCCAGAATAGAGCATTTACAAGCGGATTCCGAAGAGCGAGAACTTGGAGAAGTTTTTTCGTTCGGAACTGAATACGCAGTTGGCCCAAATTGCGGATGCTGGACTGAGTACTATAACACCGGAGAAAAAATTAAGAAGTAGTTTTTAATTTATTACAGCATGTTATAACAGAATCTATTGGTTTTTCGTATTGTTCCATTCTTTCTAAATTACTTTCGAATATAGATAATGCCGATTTCCCATTAATAACAGATTCTGGAATTAACCAAAGATGTTCTGGATTTAGATCTTCTCTGTTATCGAATGCTATTAATAAAAAATAATCTGGCGTCGTATTATGCCTAAAATAGAATCTCCACGCGTCAGATGAATGCGATCCAAAATGTCTAGTTGAACTTTTCACGTCGATTTTATATCCGTTATTACATATAAAATCATAACCTGGATGATTCGGAGACATTAATTGAACATCTTTAAATACTTTTGATAAAACTTTTTCTGCAATGTGAACGCCTAAATAAGATGCGCATTCTTTATTTTCTGACATTGGTTTAACTCTTCCGGTTCTATATCTCCACTCTGTAACACGTTTTGTATCACACGATTTACAACTAGATGATATTATACCATTTCTTATATAGAATTCGCTAACGGGTTTCATTTCTTTACACTGTGAACATTGCTTATATTGCATACTACTAATAGTATCAGTAATACTATAAATACTTTTCCCTACGAATTCCCACTAAAAAAATATTAAAGAGGTGATTAAATGGCGTCATCAAACTGCCATTTATGTAATAGTCACGATGTAATACTTAACAAAAAAACTGTAAAAGTGCCGATGATTCTAATGAGAACTGGGAAGTTTAACAATCTTGATAAAGTTCCAGAAGAATTAGAGGAGGCCGCACGGAAATTTACATATAGACCAATTACTATAAGAGATGACGATTCCCTCGGACATACCCCCGGCGGAATCGCAACGAATAAAACAAAAAATATTGGAGAAGTTATAGACCCAATTTGGAGACCAGAAACCGGCGACATTTTCGGATATGGTCTTTTCGATGTAGATAAAACACCAAAAAAATTATTAGACAGACTAATTAAAGCTGATCCAACTCTCGGACTTTCTGCAGCATATTATGCAGATATCGACGGAACAATTGAAAGAAATTACATTATAGACAATGTAAGTATTTTGGAAGGAGAAACCGCAGCTTGCGAACCACCATTTTGCGGACCTAATTTAAATTCTTCAATAGAAATTTTAGAAGAAGACACTGGAGGTAAAATTATGACAGAAGAAGTTATTAAACTAAATGAAAAAATTCTTTCGGAGAACATCGACCTAAAAGTTGAACTGAAAGAAAAAGATGCGCAGATTGTAAAACTTAATGAGAAGATTTCCGAGTTCGAATCTCAGATAGACACTCTTAAAGAATCTTTCGAGACTGACAAAACCGCACTTCTCACAGAAAAAGATGAAGTTATCGCCGAAAAAGATACTCAGATAGCAGAACTTACTGAGAAAATTGCAGAAGTAGAAAAAGCTAAGAAAATTGCAGATTTCAGGGCACGATTCCCTGAAGATGTTTCCGAAGAGAAATTTAAAGAGTTGCTAGAAGCTTACGTTCTCGATCCGAATTCTATTATAGAGAATGCTAAATTAAATGATAAATATATTAAGTTAGTTTCTCCCAAGAAAATTGAGAATATTGCAAAGGGAGATCAGTTCACCGGCGATCTGCATGAAAATGAAAAATCTGAAGATGCGGACGTTGACGATATTGAAGATTTCAAAAAAACCATGAATGTTTACGTTGTAAAATAATCGGAGATGAATAAAAATGGCACTAGTTCAAGATAGATTTCAGCAAGCTGGAACCGCCCTTCCGGTAACTGCAATTGCAATTTATGAAGGATATTTATATAAATGGTCATCCAATCAAATGGCCGTATGTACAAATGTTACTGATACCGTTGTTGGCATTGCCGCATATTCTACGAAAGATGCTGACGGTGATGCGAAGACTATGACCGCGGGCGACAAAGTAAACTTTTTCTTACTTGGTTCCGGTCTCGAAGTTAATGTAGCTATGGCGGCATCAGAAGCCCTAACTACTGGCTGCACTATATATGCTGGTACTAACGGTCACGCATCTATAGATAATTCAAACAATGCAACCGCTATCGGTCACTATTATGGAGATGCACAGACTACAAGTTCAACTGCCGGAACTCTTTACCCGGTAACACTAGATATATTCCCGTGAAATAATAATTAGGAGGTAATAAAAAATGCCAAATACTGGAGCATGGACTGAAGCACAAGTTTCCAACTATGTGCGAAGACGGGCGAAGCTCGCCCTAGAAGCTATTGATCAAAGTTACAATTATACACCCACACTTTCAAAATATTTCCCTATAGATACTAATTTTGCATCCGAAAAAATTGAGAGATATTACTATGGAAGAAACCCCGGTGTCTACAAGACGACTCTTGAGGGAGTTCCGGAGAGTATTCGTAAAGATTTCACTAAAGTCACCGCGGATATGCATTGGTCAAAATATCCGGTAACTGTCGGAGATTCTGCTAGAACTAAAATTGCAGTCGATAACATTCTTGCTCAGGGAACGGCGGATGCGCAAAACTGGTTTGATTTTGTCCGAGATTATGACATCATCACTGCTCTAAAAGCTGGAAATCACGCATCTTGTACTGCTCCGGCAACTGGAGTATGGACTGACGAAAGCTCCAGAAACATTGACAAAGATATTTCTGCAGCTTTTCAGGCCATAATTACTTATGGCGGTGCGGCCAGATTCGCTAACACCAACTTCATTTGTATTTATCCCGCTAAAGCGGTTGGAGGTCTCAACGAACTTGATATTGTTGGCGGAAACGTCGTTTCTAAGATGGAAGATTATCTGCAACAGTCTTGGAGCGGAAAAATTACATTCGTTCCGTGGGGTCCAACTCTCGACGAGGATGGAAACGCATATCTTGACATTGCCGGAACTTCAGCAGATGCTTTAGGAACTTCCGCGATAGTTTGTGCTACTGGACCGAGAGTTCTTATTAACGGTGAATGGAGACCTCCCGAAGTCAACCGAGCGGAAACTTGGAGAGAACCGGGAACTGCTGAACATCTTCTTTTCAAGATGTGTAGCGGTGCAATGGTCGTTCCAATGCTGGGATCTACCACAACCACGCCTCTTATATACGAAATTACTAATGTGATATCCTAAGTATAATTAGGAGGAAATAAAACAATGAAAAAATTTGCAATAGTAGGAGTAATCCTCCTACTATTTACAATTAATGCAAGTGCTGTTTACTGGGATCTTCCAAGAGTATTTTCTGGGACCCAGGACGTAAACGGTTTTGCAGTAGGTACTGCAGATCATTTAACAGTTGGCGGTGTTATAGTTCCACAAGAAATTGTTATAGTTTGGCCAATAAATGCAAACTCTGTTGATGAAAATGTTTTCATTGCATCTGATAATTGGCAAATTACTCATATTGAAGAAGTACATAGTGTTGCCGGAACTGATGGATCTCCAGTTAATGTAACTGTCAGAAATTGTAATGGAACCGATACCCCAAGTGCCGGTAATGATACTCTTCAAGCTGTCATAGATCTTAAAGGAACTGCTAACACTGTACAGGCTGGAAACTTAACAGCTACTACTGCAGATTTACAGTTATCTGATGGTGACAGATTAGCGTTAGATTATAATGGAACTCTGACAACTCTTGCAGGCGGTTCCATAACTATTCACATGAAGAGAATATAATCGGAGTTATTGATAATGGCTAAAAAAATTAAAGAAGATGCTGGGGAATCTTCCCCAAAATCTTCTATTTTAAAAATGCCAAAACGAAAGAAACCAGAACCCGAACTTGAAAGAGTTATTATTGAAAAAGTCCCAAAAACTTCTAAAGAAATTTCAGATTATTTAGAACTTTGGAAAAAAAATAAGACACCTGAATTTCTTAAGAAAGTTAATAATGGCGCATCTAATAATACTATCATGGTATTTATGCCAAACTTCGGAAAAATGAAAGAACTGTCTGGAAAAATAGACGGATTTATATATATCGACGGTTATAGAATAGATCGAAAATATCCGGTAGAAGTCAAAGAAACACCTCTTATAAAACTTGCAATAGTGGCTAAACTTCTAGGATTCTCTCGGATAAATAACAGAGTTTTAACTAGAATAAAAAAATATGAAAGAGAGATGATATAATGAGTCTGTATACAAATTCTGTAAATGTTCCACAGTCTCAAATTAATTATCATCCAAGATTTGAACTTATAACGGTAACTACTGATACTTCCGGTAATGCTTCTGTAACTTCTGATAATACTTTGTTTGGAGAACTTCTAGGAATTTATTATGATGATGGAACTATCACAACTTCCACAACTGCTGTTGTAAGTACTGTAACTCCTATAGTTTATCAGATAGATTCTTATGATGTCAATAGCAATGACACTTTACATTTACCAAGACAGTTAGTAGTTAAGACTGATGGAAGTACAGCGGGAACTGATGCATTCGACAAAATTCCAATATGTTCTAAAATAAATGTTGCGGTTACGGGCGGTCAAGCATCAAAAACATTCTATGTTTATATAGTTTATAGGTGATTTTATGGCGGTTACGGAAACACAAGCAATAACCGCAACAGAAAGCTATACTCAGTTAACCGTTCAAACTTCTGAACAATCTTCTGCAAGTACTAACACCAATGCAAATATTTTGTACAATTCACAGTCAGAAATCCAAGGAAACTGGACTTTATTTTATGCAGATGCACTTGAGCGAATTGGCAAAGATTCCACATTTTACAATGTTTCTCTTACAGATATAGAAACTAAGAAAGCAATTGCCTATCTAGTGGAGCACTATTTTTATCAACGTCTAAAAGATTTTGATGCTGACGAAATAACTAACGAAGGATACAAAATTAAAAGAAATCCTGGGAGAGCTTCAACGTCTGCACTAAATAAATATAATGAGTTAATGGCATTTGCTGCCAGTTATGTTGATCGTGTATCTACTGGAACTCACCCAGATACTTATATTGAAACTGCAGATAATCCAACAGAAAATTATCCGGATGCGTGGCTTTCTCCGATTGGCGATCCTGAAGAAATTGACGAACTGGACTGATAAAAATGCAGTGGACACATTTTTTGACAGTTTCCACTACTGCCAACTATATTTATAATGGAAATTGTGCATCTACATTAACGTTAACTGCACAACCTCCGAGTGGCGGATGTTGGCTTAAAGTGACTGCTGGAGGTGCCGTAACATTATCAATTAGTGACGGAACTTCCAGCGAAACTTTAACATTTACTGGAGCACGTGAAAAATATTCCCAATATGAATACGTTCCAACATTACAAATTATTTGTAGTGATTATACTGGAACAGTTTCGTTAAAAATTGAAAGTGTGGATGCTTCAGGAAATTCTATACAATTAAGTTCAACAAATACTAACTATCCATGTAATTTTGTAAAGCAATCTACAAGAGGAACTGCCGACGTTGAACTTATAAAATTATCTGGAAGTGTAGATAAAAATATGTATATAGTGAGATGTCCAACTTTTGTTCCACTGAATCTTAATGACGAATTTTCTATAGTTGGAAGAACCGGAACATTCAAAGTAATTTCAGAACCGGATGATTTCGATGTTCTCGGAACAAATATACAAGTTCAAACAAAATTTAAAACGATACGGATCAGGTGATTCTATGACGGTGGGAGAATATTTTCAAAAAGAGTTGATATCTGCAAGATTTTTAATAGTAATGTTTATATTATGTGTCTGGTTTTTTAAAGACGGCCTTGTGGACGATTCTACTATCCAAATGATTTTAGCATTTTATATAGGAAATAATACTGGCGCAATCTCATCTGTATTAAAAAAATAGAGGAGTGATCAGTGAATGCCAAATTCAGATGATCATTCCATTTTAATGGTAACAAAAAATAATACTGAACTTTTATTAACACAAATTGAAAAACTTAATACAAGACTAGAAAAAAATACGGATGAAATACATAAACGAATTGATAAAGTAGAAATAGAAGTTAATACAATATACAAAGATTTTTGTAATGAAACTGATGAAAAATTTTATAGGATAGATGATCGTCTGAAATGTGTTGAGTTTGTCAAGAAAAGTTACGAAAAAGAAAAAGTGCCGGAACGATTGGACACTTTAGAAAATTCAACATCATATTATCAAGGAGCTATAAAAATACTAAGTGCACTATTTGGATTTGTTTGTTTAGTAATTGGTTGGATAATTTCGGTGGTTAAATAATGGCTGGAAAAACGAGTACTTCCGATGGAATTGTTTGGGTGAACGAATTCCAAATTAAAGCATCACTTCTTAAACAAATTATAGGAGTCGACGGCGCTACAAAAGCTGCGTTAGATCAGCATTTAAATAATGTCGAAAAATATACCAAAAGTGAGCGGCGTCTTAAGTTTGGTCATGGTGTAAAAACTACGAAAATGAGATCTGGATATAGGCATAATCCCGTAACAGTTGCCGGTGGTGTAGCAACTGGAGAAGTTTACAACGATGTAGAATATTCAATTTATGTTGAAGAAAGAATTTTTAGCCGGAAAGGATCTCTCAAAAATTTCGAACCATCCATAAAAGAAGCCGAAGCAGAACTTGACAATATTGTAGATAAATTTTTAGGCGGAGTTATAAAATGACGACAAAACGATTTGTCAGACAACAAATTTTCCAGAAGTTGTTTAATGATGACACTCTCTATAATATGGTAGACGGTGCTATATATTCGGGATTATCTGAAGATAAAGTAATAGATAAGTTAGGAAGTACCCATCAAAGTTTAATTTCTGTGGCGTTTGACACTTCTTTAACTACTGGAACCACTGGATCGGCTTCTTCAAAAATTAAAGATGTTTATGGAGAAATCACTATTTCTATAGCATCTGCATATAATAATAGTGATGAATACGTGCACGAAATAGCAGAATATATAGAAGACATGGTATTTTTTGATATAAATGAAACTCTCGCAGGAGTAACTACTTATCAATTTGTTCAAAGTGTGCCAACAGAAATATTTTATGATAAAGATTTAATGCTGTGGTGTGCGGCCATAACATTCAGAATAAATTATAGAACTACCGGACAATATTAATAATTTTAGGAGGTAAAAAATAAATGACACTATCAAATTCTAAAGCACTTCATGAAGTTGCCGTGTGTCTTGAAACCACGGCATTCACTGCCGAAACCACTCCAGGAACTTATATTTTGGTGGAAGATGGAAGCGGCAAAATTCTAACTCCTCGTGGAGTAGATAAATATAAATCAAGCAAATATAATCGGCCAACTTTATCAGTGGCAAAAGCGTATCTTCCAGAAGTTGAAATAAAAACTTGGGGATTTTATACCGGAAACTTTACCGGGGAACTCTTTAATGCGGTTCTCGGATCAGATGCTATGACAACTCCGACGGGCGCATCTACTGCTAGACTGCATACCATGACTTTGGGAGATAATTTAGACAGTTATACATTCTGGGATAAAACCGCAGTAACCGAACAGGCGATGTCCGGCGGAACTTGTGACAGTCTTAACGTAAGTGGCCCACAAGATTCTCCAATGTCACTAACGGCAAAATTCTTCGGAACTGAAGTTAATACAGTCTCAACTTTTGGAACTGCGAGTTACATTTCCGAGACCGCACTAGCTAACGTTATTGCAGCGAGTCACAACTCTATAACTTTCGGAGTAGAGTCTGCAAATATTACTGATGTAACTTTCGATATTAAGAACGGAATAAAAGCAGACGAGGGAGTAACACAGGGATATTATCATCCTCGAAATATTATTGTGGGAAAAGACAGAGAAATTTCTGGAAGTTTCGATGTTTGGGATGAAACTGGCGAAATGCTTCTTGCGTATTGGGATGGCGACACTTCTTCACCTACTGCGACAACTCCGAATGAGAGACCGTCTTATCCATCTATCCAATGTACTTGGACAGGTGCAGAAATTGAAGCCACTGTCGGCGATGCATCACAAACTACTGGAACCGGGTTAGATGATGCATCATCCGGCGGAACTTTCACAGGAACTGATGGCGACACTTATGTTGTAACTATTTCAAGTACTGGCACGCCGGATAATTTCACTTGGACTAAAAATGGTGGAAATGCGAGCAATCCTGTAGCAATAACCGGAACTGCACAAACTCTTTCAGATGGTGTAACTATTACATTTTCTGCAACAACTGGACATACTGCCGGTGACGCATGGACTATTATAGGATACAAATTTAATTATTATCTAGATATTAACTGTCCGTCAATTTATATCGACAGTATAACACCGTCCGAAAGTGACAACAGACGAAAAAATACGGTAAATTGGCATGCGGTAAAAACTTCAGGAACTCCAATAACCGTGACTTTACAAAATACTGACAGTACACAATATTAAATAGGTTGATTTATATATGTCAAAATATATTAACGTTTTCGATGATAAAGAAGCGGCAAAAGCATTTACTGATAATCCGATTCAGGTATTAACTCTTGAAAAAAAGATGTTTACAGACGAAGATGGAGAAGATGTTTATGCTATACTTCCGATAAAATATAAAGAAGTTAAAGCTATTACCATCATCGAACTTAATGATAAAGCAAACAAGGGAAAACGTAAGAAGAAATCTTCAGATGATGATGTACTATCAGTAGAAGATTTCTCGGATCGACAGATAGCTATATGTAATGCGGCATTTGTCGACCTGACCGTTACAGATTCTTTGGCCGGAACTGAAGATATTTCAAAGGGAAAAATCAGCATCAATGATTTTACCATAGATCAACTTAACTTAATTATGGCGGCAATTGCTCCAGGACTTCGTGAAATTTCTGACGACTTTCGAAAGAAAGTCGAAAGCGCAATTAGCAGCTATGGGGGAGATGTTCGGAAAACTCCCGCACGAAATAGCAAATCTTCCGTGGAAGACATTCAAATTTAATTACGAATGTTGGTCCGCACTATCTCAAATTCGTGAAGAATTGAGAAACGAAAATAAAAAAGAAAGAGAGTTAAGAAGTCGTGGAATAAAACCGAAGACAGACTACGAAAAATTTTTGGAGTCACATAGAGAACGCGGCCATATTTGAAAGAAATTTCAGATGTGGCCATATTTTTTATATAAAATTTTCGGAGGTGAAATAGAAATATGGCGGGTCACACATTAAGTTATATGGCAACGTTAAACTCTTCCGGATTCATGACCGGACTTAACCAAATGCTGTCCGGATTATCTGGATTTTCCGGAAGTCTTAACGGATTAAAAAGTGCGTTAGGAGGACTTGGTAAATTATTAACTAATCCGTTTGTTCTTGGCGCAGCTGCTGTTACTGGAATAGCATTAGCATTGGGATCCGCTACGGCAGCTGCTATGCAATGGGAAGATCAAATGGCGAACGTTGCAAAAACAACGGGAATGAATAATAAAGAATTGGCCGAAATGTCTAAAAATATTTTAGATATTTCTACTAATTCAAGAACGTCTCAGCAAGATTTAGCTGCAATTGCAGCTACGGGTGGAACTTTAGGAATTTCTGATAAAGACAAACTTACTGGATTCACTGAAGATATCAATATGATGACCGTAGCATTTGATATGACTGGCGAAGAAGCTGCCACCCAAATGGCACATGTAGCAAATTCTTTTAATGCCCCAATTGAACAAGTTCAACAAATGGGAAACTCTATTAATATTTTAGGTAACAATTTCGCAACTACTGAAAGAGACATTATTAGTGCATTAGAAGCAATAGCGCCAATTGCAAAACAATATAACGAAACAATTGCAGATAGTGCAGCATATTCAACCGTGTTACTACAACAAGGGGTTGATCCGTCAGAAGTTGGAACGGGATTACAGTCTGCATTAAAAGTAGCAGCCGGAGATCCTAAAAAAATGTCGGCGTGGGCCGATTTAATGGGAATTAGCGTAGACGAACTTAACCAAAAATTAAGTACTGATCTATACGGAACTTTGCAACAATCTGGAGATGCATTGTTATCAATAGAAAATGAAGTGGAACGAAACGCTCTAGCTATGGAATTATGGGGCGCATATGGCGGAAAGCAAATTGGAAAATTAATTGGTCAGGAAGAAAATTTAGCACGTGCTAGAGAAATGGCAAATGAACAGTATGGAATAACCGCCGGAGATCAAGGAGCATTAGTCGACGAGTATAACGCAAAAAATAATACAAGTTTAGGAATTATATCGCAAATAAAAAATACTATTGGTGCTATGGTAATAGAAATGGGCGGTGTCGTTAACTCATCATCACTTATGCAAGGAGCATTAACTGGTATACATTCTGCATTAATTACTATTCGAGACGTTGGACACAAAGCATTTGATTTTTTGAAAACGTCTGATATTACAAAATCTTTGGGAAGTATGACTTCCGGAATACAAAAATACATATCTTCAATGACGGGAACCTTGTCAAAATTATTTGATCCGATTAAGCAATCTATTGAAAAAGTTTTTGGAGAGGGAGCAATCGGTAAAGGTATTGGCGCACTATTTAATAATCTTACAAATGGTGCAGAAGCAGCATTTGAAATAATTGGAAAAGGATTTGAAATGTTAGCTTCTGGAGTAGAAGAAGCACTTGGTCCAATTTTTGAGACGGTTGGAAAGGGAATCGGCGAAGCGGTAGAATGGGCTGGAGCATTAGCAAAAACTATTAAAGAATATGCTTCAGGAAGTTCTACTATTCAAAAAATTGGTGATGCGTTTGAAAAATTGAAGAGTCCTATCGAAACTATTAAAACTGCGTGGGAAGGATTCACAAATGCTATGCCAAATGCTGTAAGTGGCGCGGTTAGTGCAATTCAAACTCTGTTCCAAAAATTCTTTGATTGGTTAGATGAAAAACTAAATATCGGAGACACTATAAAAGAAAAATTGGGAATTGGAGAGGGCGGATTTATAGATTCTTTACTGAAAAATAAAGAAGAAATAGAAAACGTCGGAAAAGAAGTTGGCCAAGAATTTACAGAAGAAGCGTTAGCACAAACCGACGGACTCGCTCCGGGAATTGAAGAAGACCTAATGAATACTGATGCCGGAAGTGCAGGAAGTTCTAAAGGAGCGGAATTCGTAGAAAATTTTGAAGAATCTTTAACAGCTATGGAACTTGCAGATTATTATTCAAATGTTGGCGAGCGTCCTAATACAACTGAATTTAATATAGGTCCCGAAATCGGAGACACTGGATTTTCAATTGGGAAACGAACTGCGCGGGGTAAAAAAGAAGAGTGGGCAATTTTCACGGACACCGGGTACAAATTGTTTGAAGCTGAAGAACTTGGTACCGGAGTGGGCTGGCTTCCATTTTTGCGAGAACAGCTCGGAGAAATTACACCATTAATGCAACTATACATAGATTTAAGTGAAGCAGTGGCTGTAGGAGATGAAGACTCTGCAATTGCACTGCGTAAGAAAATTGACGAAACTTTAGCATACCAGGAAGCTCTTGAAGAATTTATGAACACGGGAGTCATCTTAGATTTTGATAAAGCATGGGAAGATTTTTCAAAAGATGCGGCAAATGTGTTCTCGGATAATTTAGTCAGTGGTGTTGAAGCGTCTAATATGATTGAACGACTTACTACCTTAAAATCTACTGACAAAGATGCATTTGAAAGAATGGGCGGAGATGCCGCCATTGAATGGTGGAGCGGATTAGAAGCGTTAATTAAAGAACGCTCTGAAACTTTGGCAATAGATCCAAATGCCGACGTTTCAAAAATGGACGAACAAATACGAGAATATTTTAAAGATAATCCGTATACGGTTGAACTAACCGGCGAAATAACAGACATTTTCGGAAATGTTGAACCAGAACAACTAATGTTTAACTTTGCAGAAAATTGGGAAGAGACCGTTAAAAAGATGAAAGACGATGTTACAGATTGGAATTTATTTAGAGAAAATGTAGCTCTTCCAGCACTTAAACAATCTTTAGAACATGAAAAACAATTGCTATCAACCGGAAGCGAATCTAATTATAAAGTTGTTAAAGATTATATCGACGATCTAGTTAAACTTTATGGAGAAATGCCAGAAGCATTTGGCAAAGCCGAAATAGAACTTATTAATTCTTTACAACGTGCTGCTGGAAAGGGAGCATCTCATCAATCGTTAATAGATTTGATAGATAAATATTTAGGAACTGAAAAAGCAACAAAAAAAAATCTTTACAATGAATATAATAATTTGGATGAATGTATTTCAAGTACATTCTCTGAATGGAGAAACCAGCAACCGGATATGTTTTATGAGTCTATTATCGGATCTACTGAAAATTATATTGCGAGAGTTAAAGAATTAGCTGAATTGGGACGAGCATCAGATACACAAATCGAATATGCTGCAAGTCTTAACGGGCAATCAGTAGATGAATTTTTAGGAAAGACGGCTGAACTCGAAAATGCTGCCAACATTGAAGCAATGTTAGAAAGTGATCAAGCACTTACAGACGCCGGAAATTTGGAAAGTGATATTTCTGCAATGGTTCCTGAGATGGAAGTGTCACTACTTACGACAAATGCATTGCTGGATGCACAATCTTTGTTTGCATCAATAGAACGAATGAACCCACATATGCAAGTTTCTGTAGATGTTAGTGCAAACGCCGGACAAATCGCAGATATTGCTCAAGCCGCCGTTAGGGATGCTATTGCATCAGCATATAGTGGATAGAGGGATATGAATGACCAATGAATTTTCACATTTTTGGAGTGTAGAATATACAGATGACTCGCGAGACTTCGAAAGAAATACCGTGAAGTTTCACGAGTTATCTTTTGATTTTATTAAACGATTTATATTAATGCCATATAATCTAAAAGAAGATCCTGTGATTCTGAGCATTAACAAACCAGAGAACACTAGAATAATTTTTAGAAAGCGACGACGGCAACAAATTAGTTTAAAAAGTGGAGAAACTGAAATATTGCCAGCTAAATATTTTATTGGTATTATAAAAGATGATGGATCGGACTTTTTGAAGAATGTCGAACTTGCTAAAGTAGATTGTAATGTTGACAAAATGATAATGGCAACATCATTTTTATTCGATGGAAAATATATTGAAAATGCAAAAGGAACATCGGAAGTAAATATTTCTGATGTTAAATATAAAGATATTATTATAAAATATATAGATGTAAATCCAATAATATTATAGGAGGAAAATATAAATGACTGCCACGGTTAACTGGAACGTATATACCGGTGTTGCCCCAGGATCAGCGGCAACTAAAACCGGAATAAGATTGAAGAGTGCAGACGATGATGACACGTCGACTATTTTGTATCCGGTGAGAATTCCTGATGTTGGTACTAATTATTCTTATGTAGTTTCATCTAAAATAAATGTATCTGTCGCACCAGATACTTCTATAACAAATATGCAATTGTATACGGATGGAACGGGATTTG
>Ga0209722_1002228_pt1 | contig 15353 bp, 13 predicted proteins | sample BioC12SIPDNA_2_FD_185745 | JGI IMG/M metagenome (GOLD analysis project Ga0209722, IMG submission 185745) | Anaerobic biogas reactor microbial communites from Washington, USA - Biogas_R1_A C12 SIP DNA (SPAdes) (version 2) | ecosystem: Engineered > Bioreactor > Anaerobic > Unclassified | place... | reverse complement strand
GGGAGTACCGTCAAATCGGCGGTAAAAAAAGCCAAAGAAGCGGCGGAAAAAGCGGTAAAGTTTATCTCCCGAAACTGGAAAGTTGTGCTGTCACTTTTAGGCATAGGGCTGCTGATTATCTTCCTCCTGGGCGGTTTACAGTCTTGTTCCTCTCTGTTTGGGGGTGCTTCCTCGTCATTGATAGCGTCATCCTATCTTTCGGATGACACGGATATGCTGGGGGCGGAGGCTGCCTATTCAGAAATGGAGGCGGAGCTTCAAAATATGATTGATAACATTGAAAGCCTGCACCCGGGATATGACGAATACCGCTATACCATTGACGAGATCGGCCATGACCCCTATGTACTGATTTCCATTCTTTCGGCGCCCCATGAGGGCGTCTTTAATTTTTACGAAGTGCAGGGCGACCTTGCCATGCTCTTTGAAAAGCAGTACATTTTAACGCTTACATCAGAAAAAGAAGTACGTTACCGCACGGAAACCGATACCTGGACCGATGACGAGGGCAATACCCATACGGAAACATACAGGGTGGCATACGATTATTACATTCTGAATGTGAAACTTGAAAACTTTGACCTGTCCCATCTTCCCATCTATATCATGGATGAAGAAAAACTAAGCCTGTATTCCATGTATATGTCCACTCTCGGAAACCGCCAGGACCTGTTCCCAACGGGATACTATCCAAATGCTTCCGTGCTTCAGGAGCCGGAATATTATGATATTCCGGCGGAGGCGCTTGCGGATGAAACCTTTGCCGCCCTCATAAGCGAAGCGGAAAAATTCCTGGGCTTTCCTTATGTGTGGGGCGGGAGCACGCCGAAAACTTCCTTTGACTGTTCGGGCTTTGTATCATGGTCTCTCACGAACAGCGGCGTATGCAACACGGGGCGGCTGGGAGCCCAGGGGCTTTACAACATTTCCACGCCCGTACAGCCCGCAAACGCAAGACCCGGAGATTTGATTTTCTTCAAGGGAACCTACGATACACCGGGCATAAGCCATGTCGGTATTTATGTGGGCGACGGGATGATGTTACATTGCGGCTCGCCCATATCCTATGCAAGTATCAACACAAATTACTGGCAGAAACATTTTTATGCCTTTGCCAGACCGCCGTACAACTAAAACGAATTGGAGGTAATTTTTTATGGCGATGATTGATAAAATCCGAAACGATATTGAAAAAACAAAAGTGAAGATTGCGGAGCAGCAAAAGCGGCTCCGTGAGTTGGAGCAGAAAGCGGCAGAGGAAGAAAACCTGGAAATTGTCCGCATGGTTAAGGCTGTCAAGATGGATAACAAGGAGCTTTCCGCTTTCCTCAAAGCCTATGCAAGCGGCCGTATCTCCCTGCCGGACGATATGCAGCAGGACCTTAAAGAACAGGAGGACCCGGAAGATGAAGAATAAAAATATATGGCGTATCTGTTTTGTGCTGATGGCCGCCCTTGTAATGATGGGCGGCCTTTCCGTTCCCGCCTACGCGGGCGGAGGGGATTATTACGACGAGCTGAACAATGAGCCCGTTCCCGAAGAAACGAAGAAACCCCAGGAGCTAAAGCCCCTTACCCCGGATGGCAACATGAACCTTGAAGATGACATATCCGGTGAGCAATCGGAAGATAAGCAGTTTATTGTTGTTCAGAGCAAGGGCGGCAACTATTTTTACATCATTATTGATAAGGCGAAAGACGGGAAAAACACCGTGCATTTTCTGAATCAAGTGGACGAGGCGGACCTTTTGGCCCTGATGGATGAAAAGCCGAAGCCTAAGGAGCCCGTCGCCTCACCGGAACCGGAACCCGCCCCGAAACCGGAGCCGGAGCCTGAACCGGAGAAAAGCGGCGGCATGGGCGGCGCCCTGGCTCTTGCCCTCATTCTTGCCCTGGGTGGCGGCGGAGCTTTCTATTATTTCAAGGTGGTTAAGCCCAAACAGTCCATAAAGGGCGGCTCCGACCTGGATGATTTTGATTTTGAGGACGAGGAAGAAGAAACCGAGCTTGAAGCATTTGAGGACGAACAGGAGGAAACGGAAGAATGAAGCTGATTATATCGGAAAAGCCCAGCGTCGGGGCGGCCATAGCCGCCGCCCTGGGCGCTGAAATAAGAAAAAACGGATACATTGAGGGGAACGGCTTCCTTGTTTCCTGGTGTATCGGCCATCTTGTGAGCTTTGCAGACGCAGGCAGCTATGACGAGCGTTTTAAGAAGTGGAGATATGACGAGCTCCCCATTGTGCCGGAGAAATGGCAGTATGTACTTTCTCCCGGCAAGGAAGAACAATTCGCCGTACTTAAAAACCTTATGGGCCGTTCCGATGTTTCAGAGGTGGTGAATAGCTGCGACGCGGGACGTGAGGGAGAACTTATCTTCCGATTGACTTATGAAATGGCGGAGTGCAGAAAACCCATATCCCGCCTGTGGATTTCCTCAATGGAGGATACGGCTATCAGGGAGGGATTTGAAAATCTGAAACCGGGCAAGGAATATGACGCCCTCTATCAATCGGCGCTTTCCCGTTCCAAAGCGGACTGGCTCATAGGAATAAACGCAACAAGGCTTTTCTCCGTTCTCTATCATAAGACTTTGAATGTGGGCCGTGTTCAGACCCCTACCCTCGCTATGCTTGTGGAGCGTGACAGAAAAATATCCGGCTTCCAAAAGGAAAAGTACCATCTTGTACGCCTTGTCTTGGATGACATGGAGGCTGTCAGTGAAAGAATCCCCAATCTGAACGAAGCGGAACAGGTGCAGGCGGCTTGCCATGAAAGGCAGGCCGTTTGTGTTTCCCTGGACAAAGAAAAAAAGACGGTAAAGCCGCCGAAGTTCTTTGACCTCACCACGCTGCAAAGGGAAGCCAACCGGATTTACGGATATACCGTAAAACAGACCCTTGACTATGCTCAAAGCCTTTATGAAAAGAAGCTGATTACCTATCCCCGCACAGACAGCCGCTTCCTCACTTCCGATATGGAGGATACGGCTGTTTCCGTTCTTGGGCTTGCGGCAAAGTTCCCGCCCTTTGACGGCTGCACGGAGTTTTCCCCGGATGTGCAGGGGCTGATTTCCGACAAGGATGTATCAGACCATCACGCCATCATTCCCACAATGGAAGCGGGGCGCACAGACCTTGCCGCCTTGCCTGTGGGGGAACGGGCCCTGTTTCTGCTCATCGACTGTAAACTTCTGTGTGCGGCGTCCTCTCCCCATGTGTATGAAGCGGTAACGGCCGTATTTGAGTGCGGCGGATACCGTTTCACCGCCAAAGGAAAACAGGTGCTTGCGGAGGGATGGAAAGCCTTTGAAAGGCTTTTCCGCGCCTCATTAAAAGAAAAGCCGGAAGATGATACGGGCGAAGAAAGCAGCCTGCCCGAACTGTCCCAGGGGAAAATCTATGAGCGCGCCGCCGCTTCCGTCACCGAGCATTATACCACGCCGCCGAAGCCCCATACCGAGGATACGCTTCTTTCTGCTATGGAACACGCGGGAAAAGACGATATGCCGGAGGACGCGGAAAGAAAAGGCTTAGGAACGCCGGCAACCAGGGCGGCCATTATAGAAAAGCTGGTGACTTCCGGCTTTGCCCAGCGTAAGGGAAAGAACCTCATTCCCACAAGAGACGGTATTAACCTGGTTACTGTGCTACCGGAGGTTTTAACCTCTCCCATGCTCACCGCCGAATGGGAGCAGCGCCTTTCGGAAATCGCAAAGGGCGCGGCAGATCAGCGGGACTTCATGGAGGATATTGAGAAAATGGCGGCGGAGCTTGTGGCCGCTTATTCCCATATCTCGGAGGAGGACAGAAGCTGTTTGCTCCCCAAAAGGAGCCGGTGGGCGTCTGCCCCCGCTGCGGCGAACAGGTTTATGAGGGCAAGAAGAATTTCTACTGCGGAAACCGCGGCTGCGGTTTTGTCCTTTGGAAAAATGACCGTTTTTGGCTCTCCCGTAAAAAGGAACTGACGAAAAAGATAGCTGTCGATTTACTCAAAAAAGGCCGTACCAAAGTCAAGGGGATGTATTCGGAAAAGAAAGACAGCACCTATGACGCAACGGTGATTTTGGATGATACGGGCGGCAAGTATATCAATTTCAAGCTGGAGTTTGAGAAAAAACGAGAGCAGACACGATAAGGAGGTGCTTTGATGTATAACTATGACCATGATTGCCCCTTTGAAGCGTTTATAACCAACCTGGGAAAATACAACGAGGGGGAGCTTGTGGGCGAATGGGTGAAGTTTCCCACCACCTATGAGGAAATGCAGAAAGTCTTTGAGCGTATCCATATCGGCAATATCTATGAAGAATGGTTCATCACCGACTATGACTGTTATGTGAATGGGCTCCATGATGTGCTTGGAGAATATGAAAGCCTGGACGAGCTCAATTATCTTGCGGCCAGTATTGAGGCAATGGACAAATCAGATTTTGAGAAGTTTGAGGCGGCTATTGCCTGCGGCGATTATGCAGGGAGCGTAAAGGACCTGATTAACCTGACAGAAAATCTGAATAAATATGATTTTTACCCTGATGTCCACGACCATGACGACCTGGGGCGTTTGTTCATTGATGAATATGGAAGCATTGAAATTCCCGACCACTTGAAAAATTATATCGACTATGAGGCATACGGGCGGGATGTTGCATTGGACGAGGGCGGAACTTTTACCGACTTGGGTTATATCCGGGATACGGGAGACAGCTTCATCGAACATTACGAGGGAAACCGGGATGAAATCCCCTGGGAGTACCGTGTCACCGCTGCGGCGGAGGAACAGGAATTTATCGAGAACCGGGAGGAAATGAAAATGGATAAGGATATAGATATGATTGTTGAACGTGCCTTTGACCTGGACGAGCTTTTCCGCAGTAAGGACCCGCAGTATGCGGCTGCTTATCCAAACGCACAGGCAAGCAAGGAATTGATTGCAGATATACTTTTAGAGGGAGAAACAAAGTCGATAGAGAGCTTATTAGAAAAGATGGCACAGGCAGCAGGTGATAATCTTCTATCCCTTACCGGCAGTTATGAAGAACTTAAAAAATATGAGTCTCTTCTTATTGTGGATGTGGACGCTGTCCGTGAAAGGCTGGAGCAGGCACAGGATTTTAATAAGGATAAGCATACTATGACGGTAATCGTGGTGGAGCCCCAAAAGGAACCTTATTTGAAAGAACTGCCCCCCGGCCTTTCTGCATTACAGCAGGAAGTAAAGGGCATGATTGGTGCCGCCTATCCTTTTGATGACCCTGTCGCCATTATCTGCAATGACGAGGGTAAATTGAACGGTATGGAGCTGAACCGTGCCCTGTACGATAACAACGGGCAGGTTTATGACATTATATCAGGGCCGTTCCTGGTGGCCGGTATCGGTGCGGAGGATTTCACTTCTCTTTCACCGGAAATGGCTGAAAAGTATATGGAACACTTCAAAATACCGGAAATGTTCGTCATGGTGGATGGAACCCTTACCGTGATTTCTGCTCCGACGGAGCTTTTTACACCGGATAACTTTCTGACCGGAGAAAAGATTGAAACGCCGCGGGGGAAGTTTTCCCTTACCATGCTGTCCCAGGAACAAATGAAAAATGCCGGATACGGCTATCATCACAGCACCGACGACGGCCGCTTTCACATCATGGGAAACGGGACGCGTGCCTTTGCGATTAAAAATGAAAATTATCTGAGGAATGCGGAAATGTCCGTGGAAGATGATTACAACATGATTGACGGGATAATCAACAACGGACCAAAGGAGCCGGCTTTCCCAGGCGCGGAGGACAAGACTTCAATCCGTGACCGCCTGGCGGAAGCAAAGCGAGAATGTGCGGAGCGAAAGCCGCCCGAAGTAAAGAAGCCGGAGAAAAGCGAACCGGAGCGCGGGCTATGAGCAAAAGCAAGGCATGGAAATTGGAATGGAGCTTTTTCCTGGGTGAAAACGGCAGGCGGCAGTATAACCGTGTATGCAGGCGGTGTGTCCATGATTGCAAGCAAAGTTTCAGGGCGGATTTGGTGCATTGTCCGAAGTACATCGGCAAGGGTGCAAAAAAGCCCCGTAAAAAGGTGGAAAATGAGCAAAAAAATCCTCGGTATCGGTTTTAATTGAAGTGGGTAATACCTTTTATCATGTAAAGCCCATTTCCGTAAAATAGCAGAGAAAAAGGCTGTTTTCTCACCTTTTGCATAACAGAAGCGGGAGCGTATCCATTGGTTTATCCTTTGGGTACGCTCCCGCTATTTTTTTGCCTGTTTTATCTTTTTAATAGGATTGATAAAATAAGGATGTGTTTTGTAGTATCAGCAGGCGCTGTGGTACTGTGTATAACCGGCCGTGATTATGGAGCTGTGGGAAACGGTGTTTGCAGGCTGTGGTAAAGCCCTGTGCTTTTCCATAGGCTGTAAATGCTGTTTTCCATCGGTGAAATGGCCTGTTATGCACATTTCCATAGTGCGGTTTTAACTGTTCCTGGCTTTCAGATGGAGCCCCATCATTACGATAAAGCCAAGCCCCATTATGACATATCCCCATATTACATCATTTGATGAAAAGGCATATCCGAAAAAACCGAAAACAAACGCCCAAAGAGCGGAAAGCAATACGCTGATAATCCAAAATCCCACTTTCGTATTTTGCAGCCAAAAGAGGACCGCAAACAAAACAATCGATATTACCGCACACAAAGCAGGGTGAACATGCCATATCTGGTTACAGGCAATCCCGCTTATCGCCGCAAGAAAAATACTGTCAAATAATATGATGTGTCCGACGAAAAGACCTATTACAGTAAATACAAGGCCGATGATAATGCTGATAGCAAGTACCACGCCGTATGAAAATAATGCTGCCATAAGTATTCTCCTTTCACGCTTCCATTATATACGATAAGTCAAGCTGCGCCCAGCGTTTTATTGCCTCTCCGTTTCTTTTTCCCTGTTCTGCTCTTTGGGAACAGAAAGCAGGCTGTCAACATTCTGCTTGATGACACTGTATTCCCTGGCCTCCTGTCTTGCCGTTTTATACTCGGCATACAGCTTTTCCTTTTCTGCGGTGAGGGCTTCATAATCCGCTTTCAGCTTTTCAGCCGGAGGAAGTTTCTCTATCTTCATTTCCTTTAAGGTTCTGGCCGATGCCTCAAAGAGAATAATATCGCTCTCATGCCCCCGCAGGAATTTTTCCTTGTCGTAGGATTTACGGTAGCTGTCATAGATGGGCTTTAGCTTCCTGTATGTGCCGGTATGCTTTATCAATAGTGAGAGATCCGCCGTGCGGCTCTCTATTGATTTGATGGAAGCAAGGAGGCTTTCACCGGAAGAAACGGCGGCGGCGGTTTTTTCCTCTAATTCCTCATAGCTGCCGATACCGTGTTCTGTGAGGAAATTCATGGTCTTTGCCGCCTGTTTCAAATTGTTTATTTTCGCCCAATGAGCAAAGCCCGCGCTCTCCTGGGCCTTGATGTTGTTCTGAATATCAATGAGCAGGTTAATCCGCTTATCATCTTTTCTTTTCTGCCTGGACGGTCGGGGCCTTCCGGCAATCCTGGTGGCCATGGCTTCCTCTGTGTAATCGACGCCCAGGGTTTTCATGCGGGTAAATCTCTCCTGGTCTGAGGCACGGCATGATATGTATTTCCCCTGTTTGATTTCGTATCCCTCGTTCTGCAGGCGGCGGAGCAAATCGTCAAAGTCGGAGGATATGGGAATCAGCCTGTCTATGGCCGTTTTCAGTTTTGCCTTGTGGCTGGTTCCCGCTTTTTCGGCGGTATATTCCGTATAGCTCTTTCCCCGGTCCTGTCCGGGAATAATGACGGAAAGGCCATGCTCCTGGCACAGCCGGTCGCTGACGCGGCGAATGTAATGGTAGCTCCGTTTGTTGGAATGGTAATGACGATAGTCTGCAAAGCTGACGGCATTAAATATCAGGTGGTTGTGGATATGGCCTTTGTCTATATGGGTGGTGAGGACAAATTCATACTTACCTCCCAGCACTTCCTTTGCAAGCTGCATACCGATTTCATGGGCCTGCTCCGGCGTTGTTTCTCCTGGGTCAAAGGCCTGTATCAGATGGCGCCCCAGATTGGAGCCCTTTTCTATGGCGTGTTTCCGCGTCCATGCGAATTCAATATCTGCGGTTTCGGCAGCACATCCAAAGGATGATACCAAAAGTTTTTCGTCGGTCTTTTCTGGATTGCAGATATAGTCAATCGCTTTTTTTAATGTAGACTTGATAGGATGTGTCTTTGTAATTGCCATATCTGATTCAGCCTTTCTTTAATCTCCATTATATCCGCTTCATAAACCGGAGCCCCGGCATTCAGCCTCTTTGCTATCTGGTTGATATTCCGGCCTATGCCCTGGAGCTCCGCGGTAAAAGCCTTGATATTGGCCGTATCCGTGTAAATCACATATCCGTCAATCGCCATCTTGCGAAGATAAGCTCCATACCGCTGTGTCGGTAGGAGCTTCATCTTTTCCTCTATGAGCCGCTTTTCTTCTTCTGTAACATAGAATTTTATCTGTATATTCCGCTTTCTGTTAGGCATTGCGTTCTCTCCGTTCTTATAAGGGTTTGGGATTATCCCAACAAGCATTTTTGATATTTTCGGGCAGGGGGCCTGAAAATGCAAAAATCCGCAAGTGAGTACTCACTTGCTGTGCTTGCTATTCTACTTCTCTTTGTACTTAGGTAATCCCTAAAACGCTGATTCTGCCACTTAAAAGCAAAGAAAAAACACGATGAAGCCGTGTAGGTGCATAGTGTTTTCACCGCCGTAATGTCCTGCTTGTTTCAAAAATTAATAACAATTTCATAATAAATGTAATATTGAAAACCCGTCCGTTATGCCATATAATATAATGGGAGAAGTGTAACCGAAAGGGGATGATACGATGGCAGCGCTCATGAAAAAACCGAATAAGGAAACAACCCGCATGGCAATCATCGTCACGCTCATTTTGATTGCATATATCCCTGTGCTTTCTTGGTGGATATATCATATTCCTGTTCATGTGTGCTTTGCATATCTTCGCAATATCATCTACATAGGATTGTTTGCGTTTTGGGGCATTTCAATCAACCGCCGTATTATCCAAAAACAAGCCAAAAGATACTTAATAACCATTGCCGGACTTATGGTATTTTGGATATTGATCCGTACTGTTAAATGGTACTTTGTATCAAACATCCATATCGAGCGTTACCTTTGGTACGCTTTCTATATCCCTATGCTTCTTATTCCTGTATTGGGTATTTTCGTTGTCCTGTCTTTAGGGAAGCCGGAGGATTACCGCCTGCCGAAAGCGGTAGGCCTTGTTCTGCTCCCTGCAACTATACTTCTTATCCTCGCACTGACAAATGACTTTCATCAGCTAACCTTTATATTCCCGGACATCTCCCAAACAGGAGGGGTCCGGTCAGATGATAATTACTCCTATAACATTGGGTACTTTCTCATTGTTGGTTGGAGCTTACTGATTGCCCTTGCCACCCTGGGCCTTATGTACTTCAAATGCCGGATTCCCCGAACACGAAAAATTATATATCAACCCTTTATACCGTTAGCAATCCTCATTGCTTACAGCATTTTGTATGCCCTGAGCTGGGAGCCTCTAAGACTTTTTGCACGGGATATGACGATTGTCTTTTGCTTACTCATTGCTGCTATCTGGGAAAGCTGTATCCGCAAAGGCTTAATACAATCCAACTCCCGATATGACGAACTGTTCCAAACATCCGCAATCGGCGCACAAATCATAGATAATGGCGGCAATGTCTTTCTCGCCTCGGGGGGCGCTGTTTCCGCAGATGAAGAACTGCTGTTTAAGGCACAGGCTGAACCTGTGCTTATTTCTAATGGAATCCGTCTGTCAAGCACCGCCGTAAAAGGCGGCCATGTGGTATGGCATGAGGATGTATCACAGCTTGCAAGGCTTTTAGAAGAATTGCAGGACACAAACGAACATCTTCAAGGCAGAAACATTACGCTGCAGGAAGAATACGCTACCCGCCGGCAGCTCCATCATCTGACGGAGCAGAACCGGATTTACAATAAAATGCAGAACCAGACCCAGGAGCAAATCCGTCTGCTGACCGGCCTTGTTGACCGCCTTGAAGCAAGGGTTGACGCACGGGAGGAAGAAAAGCTCCTTGCGAAAATCGCTGTGGTAAGCGCATATATCAAGCGGCGCAACAATCTCATCTTTCTTTCCGAAGATAACAATGCAATCCCGGCGGCGGAACTGAAATACTGCTTCAATGAATCCATACAGAATTTAACGCTGTTCGGCGTTTCCTGTGACTATTTCTTCGCTGTGGATGGCACATTGCCATTTTCTGAAATGATGTGTATCTATGATGTTTTTGAAGCCGTCATTGAAAAGGCCTTCGATACGCTGACTTCCCTGTATCTTTATGCGGGCCGTGACGATTATGGGATAACAATGACAATGCGCCTGTCAAGCGGTGCGGACCTGTCCTGCCTCGGAATTGAAAATCTCGCCGCGGAAGCGGAAAATGACGGAGAGTGGCAGCTTTCTTTCCGCATACCGAAAAGAGGTGATTCCCTATGAAGTGGTTTGGGCGCCGAAGCAGACTGACGAAAAACTCCGTCAAGGAAGCCCTTGACAATCTTCCGTCGGGGGTATGCTTCTTTGACCGCAACGGATTATTAACCCTTTGCAATTTCACCATGCACAGACTTTCCTTTGAACTGACAGGCCGTGACCTGCAAAACATTTTTGAAATTAGGGACGCATTACAGGCTTTGCCGGAGAGCAGCACCGTCACGCGGGACGGTGACAAGTTTATATTGAAAGACGGTACGGTATGGAGATTTAAAGAAGAAAGCATAGCTGACGAATACGGCCATCCTTATACACAGTTTACCGCTTCCAATGTCACAGACCTTTACCGTGCCGCGCAAGCCCTGGAGCAGAAGAATAAGGAGCTGGCTGAAATGGCTGTCCACATGGAGCATATCACGGATAATGTGGCGGCAATCATGCGCGAGGAAGAAATTCTCGCCATGAAAATGAAAATACATAATGAATTGGGCGCAACCGTCCTCAATGTCCGCAAATATTATATGGGCGGCTGTGAACCGTCGCAAAAGGATGACCTGATACAGAATTTGAGAAAAACAATCGGCCTGCTTGTCGGTGAGATTGGCAGGGAGGATGAAACGGACGGATACAAGGAGCTTTTGGAGCTTGCCGCCGCAATAGGCGTCACCGCAGAACTTTCCGGAGCCATGCCGGAGGATAAGGCCTCTTATCTTCTGGTAGTCTCCGCTATCCGGGAATGTATGACGAATTGTGTCCGTCATGCGGAGGGCAGCAAATTGTTTGTTTCTCTGAAAGAGGTGGAAAATATGCACACCGTTGTCATTGCCAACAACGGCAGACCGCCGGAGGGCGAAATCATCGAGGGCGGCGGACTTTCCGCCCTGCGTGCCGGTATTGAAAAAGCAGGCGGTGAAATGCGGCTGCAAAGCCGGCCAGTATTTTCCCTTACCGTAAAAATACCCAAATTACCGCCGAAAGGAGCTGAACTGTTATGACAAACGTACTGCTTGTGGATGACGAAAGAATGATACAGGAATTGTTTTCCTATTATATTTCAACGGCAAAGGACCGATACAGGCTGGTGAACACCATCATAGACGCCGCAAATACGGAAATGGCCTGCATGGGTTCTAAGGTAGATTTGATTCTGATGGATGTCTGCACGGCCAACTATGCAAGCGGCCTTGACGCCGCGGCAAATATCAAGAAGAAATTTCCCCATATCAAGATTATCATCGTGACCTCATCGCCGGAACACCGCTTCCTTGAAAAGGCCCGTGCCGCGGGTGCGGAAAGCTTTTGGTACAAAGAGGTTGACAGCGTGGAGCTTCTTGATGTGATGGACCGTACCATGACCGGTGAATCCATCTACCCGGATACTACGCCTAAGGTGCAGGTGGGACTGGCGGCCAGTGTGGAATTTACGCCGAAAGAGCTGGAGGTCCTTTTTCACATGGTCCAGGGTAAATCCATCGGGGAAATCGCCGAAAGGATGGGCGTTGACTATTCAACCACCAGAACCCACATTAACCACCTGAAAGATAAGACAGGCGCGAAAACCAATTCCGAGCTTGCGGTGCTTGCCGCAAAATCAAAGCTGGTTATGCCGGAATACTAAATGATATATTTTTCATTATCCCGACTTTTTAAAAGGTCGGGATTTTTTTATGGAATAAATCAAAAAAATTCAAAAATATTTAAAAATTTTCTGCTCCGTATCCTCAAAAGTGTGGATGTGCAATTTTTAAAAATCCTTATACTTATGTGTAGGATGTTACAATTATTCCTATTTTATGGCAAAGGAGGTAAGGAATTTGCAGAGAGTCATTATCAGCATGCAGAATTATGTGTTTGCTCAGGCAACGGAAATGGCCATGAGAAATCACGGCGGTTTCCATGTGACCATTGTCGAAAAGCCGGAAGATGTTGTAAAAAACTGCGTCAGCCTTGCGGCAACCGCCCTGCTGATGGAGGTCACCAGCTACACGCCTTATAAGCTGGAAGAACGGCTCAAAATACGGCAAGAGCTTAAAAAGCAAAGTCCCGACTGTAAGATTGTTCTCATGGTGGACGAGAACTCAGAAAAGCGCACCGCGGAAGACGTAAAACAGGCAAAACGTGATGGATGGATTGACCAATTCATTTACGGTTCTACTTCTGCAAGCTATCTTGTAGCAATGATGGACGCCCTGTAAAAACGAATGACAGTTCAGAAATGACTTGATAATTGTCAATGATAACTGAATTTAACCAAAATTTTAAGGAGGAAAACCATGGATAAGAAGTTAACCGGAAAAATAACAGATAAACTTGGTAAAAATGATATTCTGCACCCCAATCCGGGCCCCGTTATTCCAAAGGAAAAGCTTATAGGAGAACAAGTCATTAAGGCACAAAATGAAAGGGTTGTAGAAGAAGCCAAAGCAAAAGCAGACCAAATAAAGTTTGAAAAAGGACAGAAAAAAAGACCTCATGGCGAAATACAAAGACCTCGTGGAGAGGGTGTAATATCATTTGACAACAAAGAAGAAGGCGAAGAAGACAAAATAATCGGGCAACCGATTCTAAGACCGAAAACGCAAAGAGAAGAATAATACAAAGATTGGAGGAAAAAATTATGCAAACAAAATCTAAAAAACTTTTAAGCTTATTGCTAACCCTATGCATGGTGCTTGGGCTTGTGCCGATGACGGCCATGACGGTTTTTGCGGCGAATGGAAAGGCCGATTCTGTATTCTTGTATGTGCGGAGTGGAGTAGCTGCGACATTAAACGCGGATAAGCCATTTTTAGTAAATGAAGAAGCGCAGGCCACCGCCGACAGCTATGGCAAGTACACCGCTTACCTGAATACGGTTACCGGTGAATTGACGCTGGATAATTTCCAAGGTATACAGATACGCAACTATAGTAACGGTCGAAAGGATCTCACAGTCATACTAAAGGGCAAAAACACCCTCAACAATACCGTCAACAGTAGCAACAGCAGCTTGGGCTCTTGGGCCAGCGACGGCGACATCATCATCACTACGGATGGAGTGAACCCCGGCAGCTTAACCATTACAAATCATACTACAAATTTAGCTGAAACTAATAACGTTGCCGGCATCAGCACATATAGACTTGGCGGCCCTAATGACCCCGGCGCTGTCATCATTAAGGGCGAGGCAAAGATTACCATAGATGTTGCAACAAATTTTTTAAATAGTAATAATGACAAAGTTATTGGCATTTTTGCTAAGCAGGGCGTTTCGATATTAGATAATGCAAGCCTTGATATAAAAGCCCGATACACCGGCACGCAGTATACAAACGAGTGCATGTCTTACGGTATCAGGACACAAAACGTGGGATTCAAAATGAATACAACCGGCGAAGTGAGCGTGGACGCCTCCGGCGCCGGCGCGGGAAGCTATAGTGTTGGTTTGGGTACTACTAACGGGGTTTTCAATATAGACAGAGCAGGCATGTTAAAGCTGAAATGGACGTATTATTCGATATATGGTGGCCCCGCCAATCGAATTGACATTTTCACTGGTTCTATTGACACAACTAAGTTTTTAGTTATTGATGAGGACTCTACAAAGCAGACTATGACTTATATTTGGAAAGCCGGCCCCAAAATCGATGTCAGCTTTACGGCAACGCAGGTGGGAGGAGAGAGCGGCACGGCTGATTCAAAAGCAATTGAGCTCAAGTTTAACCAGCCTATTGCCGGGCTGACCGCAGATAAGGTTTCCGTCGAAGACGATTCGGCAAGAGTGACAAAGGGTGAACTTACCGGCTCGGGAGACACATGGGTAATTCGGCTGGCAAAGGTGCATGATCCGGGCAAAGTCCTTGTTAGCGTTGCTGATTTCGAGGTATTTCACGTAACTTCGAATCCACGGTATGTGGAGGTATATAAAAACCTCATCCCACCAATAGCTGAGGTAGAAATTGAAGTTGCCCCTCCGGTGGTGGGCGGAACCCCTGCCGCGCCTGTAAGCAACACTGAGAATACGACAATCCATTCTTCTTCCAAATGGAATATGGGCGCAGATACAACCTTCCAAGTGGGAAAAACATACCGATTAGAAGTCGTTATTCATCCAACCGCTGGTTATTCTTTCTCCAACACGGCAACAGCCAAGATAAACGGGAATGCGGCTACAATTCCGTGGCAAGGGACCGGTTTCATCAATTGTTATTATGACTTTACCGTTGATGCCGACCCCGCTCACAGCGATGCCACACTTGCCGGCATTGTTGCAAAATACTACGACGGGACCCATAAGTCGGCCAGTTTTACAGAGGCTTTTAATCCCGAGACTTACTCATACACCGTTAATCTGCCCGAGGCTGCCCAGTATTTTAGCTTTGGGCTATACACCAAAGCCGGTCAAACTGTAACCGCCACCGTAGACACAGAGTTTTTATATATTAGCACGGCCTCTGAATTATATGATTACGATTTTGAGACTAACTCAGTCGACACCGACGATGCCACAAAAACAGTTGTGTTAACCGTAACGGCTAAGGATGGTGAAACAACCAAAGACTACACCATCACTGTCAATCAGGGTGTTACCCCCCCTGCAACCTACACCGTCACCATCCAAAATGACGGCAACGGCACGGGAAGCGCCAGCCCAACCACCGCTGAGGCCGGTACAGAAATCACCCTGAGCGCCAGCCCAGACAGCGGCTATGTGTTCAAAGAATGGGAGGTTATCAGCGGCGGCGTGATGGTTACCGACAACAAATTCACAATGCCCGCCAACGATGTCACCGTCAAGGCGATTTTCGA
>Ga0209722_1002207_pt1 | contig 15517 bp, 10 predicted proteins | sample BioC12SIPDNA_2_FD_185745 | JGI IMG/M metagenome (GOLD analysis project Ga0209722, IMG submission 185745) | Anaerobic biogas reactor microbial communites from Washington, USA - Biogas_R1_A C12 SIP DNA (SPAdes) (version 2) | ecosystem: Engineered > Bioreactor > Anaerobic > Unclassified | place... | reverse complement strand
ACCCCTGCGCAAGCAGGGGTCCAGAGTCCTACTGGATTCCTGCTTACGCAGGAAAGACGTTAAAAAATGCCGTTCCCTCGTGCGCCGACAGGCCTGCAGGATTCCCGTGTGACCCCAGCCCCCGTCTCCCGCGAAAGCAGGGGTCAAGAGTCCTACTGGATTCCTGCTTACGCAGTAAAGACGTTAAAAAATGCCGTTCCCTCGTGCGCCGACAGGCCCGCAGGATTCCTGTGTGACCCCTGTCCCCCGTCACCCCTGCGCAAACAGGGGTCCAGAGTCCTACTGGATTCCTGCTTACGCAGGAAAGACGTTGAAAAACGCCGTTTCCTGCGGACATCTGAGTTTTCTCTTGGCGAATGCGCGGACTGGGGGTAGATAGCGAGCACCTGTTCTTCCGGAGAACTGACGGTTTCCATCTGGTTTTAGTGCGATTGGCTTGGAAACCCGTGGAGCCCCGGGGGTATCTTCTTCTATAATGTGCGCAACCGGTATTCTCGGAGGGACCATGAAACGGATCTTGTTCGCGGGCGTCTGCCTGGCGCTGCTGACTGGCTGCAACCGAAGCGTCATCTCGGGCACGGTCGTCAACATCAAGGGGGAGACCCTGCCAGGCGTGGCCGTGCACGTCGAGGGTACGCACTACCAGGCGCTCACGGACGGCCTGGGCCAGTACCGCCTGCCGTATGTCCCCGGCGACGTGGTTCTCCACTTCATGAAAACGGGCTATACGCCCGGCACCCTCGAAGTGTCGGCCGATTCCGCCCGCGTCATCACCGCCGAAACCGTGTCTCTGTGGGAATTGCCGCTCGACAAGGGCGTCTACCTGTACGAAGACTACCGCTACCGCGAGACCACCAAGATTACACCCGAACAATTCCTCTCCAAAGACAAACACGCCGTGTATGCCACACGGCGCTGGCCCGAACTCGAAACGACCGCCGCCGAACCGGTGATTCTCTGCTACAAGATGCCCGACTGGGACGTGCGTTTATGCCGCATGGACCTCACCGAACGGTACGTCCCGCTTCCCGGAGGCGGACTCGAAGAAGCCCAAATCCTGGCCTCCACGAAAGAGCTGCCCGTACGGCTGCTCCCCATTGACCAGCCCGAAGGCCTCCTTCGGCAGATGGAACTGCCGGGCCCGCTCGAGCCCGGCACCTATGCCGTGCATTGGGGAGCGCTGGACGGCGCCGTCGATAAAGATCCGCGCATATTCGCGTTCAGCGTCGTGGATTTCACCCTCTCCCTGCCGCCGAAAGAGGAAGCGGCCAAACAGGAAGCGGAAACGCCGGAAGAGCCCGAGCCCGCCAAACCCGCGCCGCCCGACGAACCGGAAGACGATCTGCCCGACGTAGACTGAGCGCCGCGCGCTATCTCAGAATCTTGATGCGCAGATCCTTGAACTGCACTTTCATGGGCGGGCCGGGATGCATCTGCAGCGCGATAAATCCTCTCGACCGGGACATTTTTGCGTCCTTATCCACCACTTCGCACATCAATTTGCCGTTGATCCACAACGAGATCTTGGGCCCTTCCGCGACAATCTCGTAGTCGTTCCAGTCCCCGGGTTTGATGACCTGCTGCAGCTCCTCGGAAGAGGCGAACGGCTCTTCCTGACGCGTGCCGTCGTGCGCGATCACCGCTTTGAACCCTCGCATGACCACCCCGTTCCGGTCATGCTGGAATAGGCAGCCGGTCCATTGCGTCCCCGCTTCCATATCCGCCTGATAGCCCCACACATCGTATTCCGGACGCCGCTCGCTGCGGAACTGCACCCCCGAATTACCGCCCACCAGGCGGTACTTGAAGCGCATCACGAAGTCCCCCGGCTGCGCCGGCTTCCAGAACAGGTAATGGTGTTTGACGCAGGGCTTGGCTTCCGTGCTCTCCGACGTGATCGCGCCCTCCTCGACCCACCAGCCGCCCGGTTTGCTGTCCCAGCCGGTCAAATCGGTCCCGTTGAACATCGAGATGAACCCGTCCTTGTCCGGTTTCGGCAATTCAGCGCCCGCACAACACGCCCCGGCCGCCGCGCACTCGCCCGCGCAGGCCAGCGCCGAGATTCCAGCCGCCATCAACAACACCATCGCCGTTTTCGCAATCGTCGTCATCGTCTCTCTCCTGCTGCGTACATGCACGTATTCCAGGATCGCCCTATTCCGCGAACCGTAATTCCCATGTAACCAGGCCCGGCTCCGCCGCCGACAGCGTCATCGACAGAAGCCCCGCCGCGGTCGTTGCGTGCGTCACGGCGGCGCCGTCCGCGGATGCCGAGGCAAGCGTATATCCCTCGGGCACACGAAAGACCAGCGTGTCGGGAAACCCGCCGACCGCGCGCGTTGTGCCGGACAGCGTCTTCGCCGCCTCGTCCCACGCGAGCGCCTCGAGGCCGACCCCGCCCTGCGTGATGTGGCGGTCGGTGCTCAGAAACTGCGGATGCGCCGTGGCCCGGTGAAGCGCCAGGACCGCGTTGCTGTGCGGGGCAAGTTCGCGCCCGAGAGTCCCGGACGTTTCGCCCCACACGCCGCTCCAGAAATCATAGAACACATACGTTCCCTCGGGAAGCCCCAGGGCATCGAGCGCGGTTTGGATGGTCTCCGGCTGGTCCGAGAAGTTGAACAGCGACACGACGTCCCATGCACCGAACGGCCGCCGGATCTTGAGGTCCCAGACGGGAACCAGCTCGAAGATCGGGTACAGATCGAGCGGCCGCACATCGCACACCGGCAAGGCCTGTTGCAGCAGGCGCATGCGTTCGGGGGGCAGGCCGGCCAGCGTATCACCGGCAAACATCATCTGGCCCGGCAAGGCCACCACCGCCGTCGCGAGACGCGCCATCTCGACAGGCGCCTCGCCGACCAGCAGCGTGTCCGGGTCGCACCACCAGAGGATATTGTTGACGAAGACCTGGTTCAGGGTGATGCGCGCCTGGTTGAGGTAATTGTTCCAGTCGGGCGGCTTGCGCCAGTGGACAATGTCCGCCCCGGTGCGGCCCGCGTCAGCATAGGCCGCTTCGGGCCCGGTGAAATGCCCCTGGCACGCCAGCCAGACGGCGTCGTCGCCGATGCCCCGCCGCAAGGCCTCGAGACACAACCTGAACGGGGCTTCGATCTCCGGATTTCTGAACGCGGCCCGCACGTCGGGCATCTCGTAGAAATGCGCCGAATACCCCCGGTTCGCACCCGACATCCCGTCGATCTTGAAGTAGTCGTATCCCCACTCGCTGGACATCACCCGGTGCATCTCTTCCATATGGGCGCGCACCGCGTCCTGCGAAGGATCCAGGACGTATTTGCCCGACCAGTTCGACATGGGCGTGCCGTCGGGATGGTGCAGGAACCACTCTTTATGCGCCTCATAGAACTCGGCGTTCCCCGTTCCGAACGGGACCGTCCAGATGCCCGGCACAAAGCCCAGCTTCCGGATTTCGTCCGCCAGCCATTTCATGCCGTGCGGAAACTGTTGTTCGAACGGCCGCAGGTTGAGGTTCGAGAAATTGCTCACGGGCAACTGCGCGCTGTTGTCCTGCCACGATTCGATGTGCCAGATCTCGAGGCCGAACGGCTTGAGCTGTTCCGCGGCCACGCGCGCTTCGGCCAGGTTCTCGGCCTCGCCGGCTGTATCGAAGTACACGTTCCACGACATCCAGCCCGTCGGCGGTCTGGGGCAACGTTCCCGGTTCAGCGGCGTGAACCACGGCGCCCACCGTTGGCGGTAATAGCCGCGCACCACTTCGAGGGCCGCCGTGGCCTCCCCCGGAACGTGAATGGGCGCGCTCCAGACCACATCAAACCCGTCTTGCGCTGTGCGGATGCGCGGGCTGCCGGCCTCAAACCGCAACAGCGTGTCGTCTATGCGGTCGTACACGGAATCGTTGAGCGCGCTGTCCGCGCCGCCCGAGGCGAACTGCACCACAGCCGGGGTCTTCGGCGGCCGCGTGCGGCACGCAAAGCTGTCTCTGCCCAGCCGGGCTGTGCCCTCAACGATGAGACGCCCCTCGAAATTCTGGCGCGTCCGATGCACCGGCGTGATCTCGATACGGTCGCCCGTACCGGAAAACACGACGTAACCCTGGATGTGATGGTCAGGCGTCTCCACCGCCAGCCGGGTCCCGAGACCGTCGCGCGCGGCCACCACCCGCCACGTGTTCGCCTGGCCCTGCTCGAAGACTTCGAAACGGAGCGTTCCCGCGATCGATGCGCCCGAGGCGGCATGGTTCAACGTGAACCCGGCGGTCTCCGGCTCGAACCGGACCGTCCACGCCGTCGATGTGGGTATTTCCATGGCCATGGCTGTCACACCCCCCCCGGCGCACAGGGCCACGGCCGCGGCCCATGCCACAGCGCGTCCCCCGCGCGTGAATCTCCTCGCTCCCGGTCTCCCTCCCACGATGGGCTTGTCCCCCTTTTTCCGGTGCGGCTGCGACGCCTTGTTGCGGCCAGTCACACCGTCACGTCCGAGATGTTGTCCCAAACCACGCCGAGCCGGTTCGCGGCGTAGCCGATTTCGCGCAGATGATCGCCGTACACCATCAGCCAGTGCGAATCGCGGACCTCGTGGAGAAGCCGTTTCCAGTCGCCCTCGATCCGCACGTCCTGCTGTGACCGGCAGATCTCCAGGAAGGGGTTGTCGATGACTTCCCCCCTGCATCCGACCCAGCGGCCCACCGCATACTCGGGGTTGAGGAAGCTCAGCGTCGTCCCTAACGGCATGTCGACTTTTGGCGCGGCGCCGTACTCCGATTCGTAGTGTGTGACGATGCGCGCCGGCTCGTACTGCGCGCCGTCCATGCGGCGCGGGCCTGTACAATGCGCGCAGGTCACCACACCGGCATGCGGAAACGTCGAATTGTGCATGAAAACCGGCCCGCTGCACAGGTGGTAGAGCAGCACCGCCGGCGGCACCACCACAAAATCCGATTCGCACAGCGCCAACGCCCCCTCGTCGTTCATCAGACTCAGCGACAGGCAGGCCGTCGTCTTGGACATGGGGATGATGGTGCCCATGCAGCTGTTGATCGTGAACGCGGGCGCAGCGTGTTCCGCCATCAGCTCCTTGAACAGCCCGTACAGCACGAACGCGTTGACGACAAACGCCCGTTCGGTCTCGAGCGAGGTCCCGGGCATCGCGAGGTAGCGGTCCGTCCACGTCTCCGCGCACCGCATCGTAGCCGGGTCCGCCAGCGCGGCCGCGAGCCGGGGCGCGAAATCGTCGTAACTGACCTCGACGATCTCCATCCCGTAACGGTCGCGCGCTTTCTCGGGCGCGTTCGCGGCATATTTGCCCTGCGCGCCTCCCAGCGCCACGATCCGCGCACCGAGCGTGTTGTGGACGGCGTGAAGCGTCCGCAACCGCCAGGCCAGTTCGGCCAGGTCATCGACCACCACATCGTGCACCGACAACGTGGGCGTGGGACCTTCCCGCTGGGCTTCAAAATCCGGCCGGTCGCTCCGCAGGTACTGGACGCTCAGCGCTTCGTACCAGTAGTAGAGCGGGCCCGAACGGTGCCGCACGAAGACCACGGGGTCGGGCAAATCCATCGCCGCCTGAAGCAGACTCCCCCCGCCGGACGCGGGATACAGCACGGTCGCGTCAACCTGCGTCCGCTCGATCTGCGCGAGTTCGTCGGGCGAGGTGGCCTTCATCACCGGCAGTACCTGCATCTCGAAACCGGCCTGCTCCGCAAGGCCGGCAAGCTCCTGTTCGATGCGCCCGGCCTCTTCGGCGGCCGCCTCGTGCGACTGAACGCTGCCCCACGACTTGTACGACGATTGCGGACGCGGCTGCGCCACCCGGTACATCAGGACGGGCTGGACCCGGAGCGGTTTCGCGGCGACCGCGTAAGGCCTTTCCGGATCCCACAGGTCCTGGGCCCATTGGGCCTGGGCATTCACCGCCCGCGGGACCATTGCCGTCAATCCCGTCGCGGCCGCCATAGCCGCCCCCGCACCCAGAAACGTCCTGCGGTTCATGTTCGCGCCACAGCACCTGCACATGCTATCCATCCTCCTGGATGACCCCTTCCAGACAAAACCGCGCCAAGGCATCCTGGCAATCAGTGTACAGCCAAACGATGCGGAGTCCAATCCTTACCTGTGCCCGGAATCGCCCGATCAACCCCGTTGAGACCGGATCGTCCGGCAAGGAGATCGACGGATGGGCGTCTGGGGCACGGTTAAGTCACGAATTCGAGAAGCGGATACGCCCGGGAAGGCCGCTTCCGGCCTCCAGGGAACTCACGGTCGTTCATTTTCGGCCGTTGCGTCCCGCGGCGCTGTCGCATCCCGGCGCAGCTGCCGGTCGACGTTCCACAAGGCGCCTTCGATGACGACCGAAACCGCCGACGGTTCGCGGTAGTGATCAACGCCGCCCCAAGTGTCGTACTGGACGTTGCCCGAGACATCGAGGGTGGCCACGCCGCCGGCACATTCGGCCGAAATCGACGCCGGACCATCCGAAGAAACCCGAAGCGTGCCCTCCGGCGCGGACACGGCCGCGAACGTCCCGCCTGCGAACATCACCGCGCCCGAGGCCCGGTACAAGGCAAACACCCCGTCGGTAGCCACCGTTACGCCGTCGGGAAATGCCGTTTCTCCGCCAAATACCATGTAATACACGTTGGATTGCGTGACGATCTTCACCGATTTAGGCCCGTTTCCGGGCGTGACGTTCGTCAGGTTGGGAGCCTCCGTCCACGCGTCCCACACGGCCACAAACGGCGCGTCATGGTTCCGCCGCACGCACAGCGTCTGGCATGGCGGATCGTTCTCCGTGATGAAAGCGTTGTCCGTGGGATAGGTTTCGAGCGCGAACACCTCCGTTTGCGCGGCGGGAAGCATGGTCAGACGCGAGGTGACGCCGTTTACCGTCCAGCGGGCGTCCCACAGGGCATCGCCCGCCCCCCGCCGGACATGCCCGGTGCCGTTGTACAGCCATTCCGCGGGTTCGAACGCGGCCCCGGCGGTCTCCATCGACAACACGGGCGCCGGCCCCGCATGATGCACCATCCAGTCATGCGTGGCGCCGCCCTGCACGTCGAAACAGTCCACCATGACGTCTTCCACAATGGCCACCGACCGGCGGTAGACGCTGCACTGCGCATACAGCCGGTCGCCGTGCAGTTCGGCAAACTTCGCGGCCGGGGCCGGGAAAAAGTGCGCCACCACGGGCGTCTCTTCGGGGGTCAACTCATGACCGGCTCTGGACGAGGTCTTGTCGACGGTCACCGTGTTGTGCGACGGCGTCATCCGGCCGAACATCCGTGTCGTGCTTTCGTTGTAAGGCGTGGCCTTTTCGAGCGCCAGCAATTCTTCGTGCGAATACGTCACCAGGGTAAGCCGGTCGGCATGCTGATGGCCGCCGCCCCGGATCAGCGCGTTCAGGCCCGCCCAGACGCGATTCCCTTGCCATTCGCTGCGCAGCGACACCCACCCGCTCGACAGGAAGGAACTGGTGTACGGCAGCTCGTGCTGCACGATCCGGGGCGCGCCATACAACAGCGCGTCCCAGCTCCGCTTGTTTTCCCGCAACCGCGCGTAATCGCCCACGGCCAGCACATCAAAGAACCGGTAACCGACCTCGGCGGTGATGAAGTAATCCGCCATGTCCGCCCGCGAGATGGTCGAGTCCCCCATCACGGGCATTGAGCGATCCGGCATGGCCATCGACACGAACCACTCGAGCGCGTTCTTGATGGCCTTGCCGCCGGGACTGTCCGGCTGCGTCAGGTCGTAGCGTTCGGGCGGGAACCGCACGGGATCCATGCGGGACAGGTTCCGCGTCAGCACGGCGATTTCACAGAACGAGTGCATCGGATACAGGTGGTAGCCCGAGCACAGCTCCCAGAACGCCCCGTCCGCCTTGAAATGCGTCTCGACGATGCGCTGGATACTCACATGTTCGGGCAGCGTCTCCGGCGAGTAGGGGCCGTAGCCGAAACTCCAGTCGATCAGTTCCTCGCGCTCCAGACACAGCGCGGTCTGCAGCACCGTGCGATACCACTGATAGATGTTGTTGTGGTTGTAGCGGTATTCGGGTTCGAGCATGATGTCGTTCAGCATGCGCTCCAGGACCACCGTCTGGAACCGCGCGCGCTGTTCCGGCGTCATGGCGTCACGCAGGAGCTCATACGCACACGCCAGGTCGTTCAGGATCTTGTTGTCGCCCTCGCGGTGATAGGTCAGGATGCGGGACCGCTCCGGGTCTTCGAAAACATCTGTCTTCAGTCCCTCGATGGTGCGCGCGTACAACATCAGGATCTCGATCCCGCGCGCAGTGTACCGCGAACCATCCGGTTCGAGCTTCGCCAGAAGGCCCAGGGTCGCCGCCACGGACCCCGCCTGCTGATAGAACATGCATTCCCAGCCGTCGCGCATCGTCCCGTGATAGCGGTCGTCCTCCGGATAGATACCCGCGTCGGTATCCGCGGGATAAGCCGTGCCGCACGAGGAACACGTGTAGGAGTCCGGCTCAAACGGGTCGAACTCGAGGCGGTGGCGGTCGGCCGGACACGAGAAGTTGTGGTACACGTTGCCGCGCGTCCTGGGAAACACCCGTGCAAGTTCCGCGGACGGCGCCTCCACCCATGGCCGCAGCGTCTCTTTACGGGACGCCACCATCGCCGCCGCCCAATCGAGCGTCGCGACGCGCTCCCGGACTTCCGACACGGTCTCGGCCGTCACGAGCCCGGCCGGATGCGCCCACTGCACCTGCCCGCAACAGAGCAGCGCCGCCGCCAACAAGGACATGCCCGTCATAGGATGATCTCCGCAACCACGGTGTCTGTTCTACGCCCATTTCACACGAACGGCTAGGCCAGGATATCCAGCCGGTCCAGGGCCACTTCGCACGGCATCGGTCTGCCCGCGACAAACGCTTCGACCTGCTCGACGACCGACGCCCCCTGACGCCGGATATTCTGCTTGACCGCCCCCGCGATATGGGGCGTGAGGATGCAGTTCGGGAGCGTGTACAGCGGATTTCCTGGCGCCGGCGGTTCCGGGTCCGTCACGTCCACGCAGGCCAGGATGCGCCGCTTCTCGAGTTCCGCGATCAGGGCCGCCTCATCGACCAGCGCCCCCCGCGACGTATTGATGAAGATCGCCTTGTCGCGCATCCGCGCCAGCATTTCCGCATTGATCATGTGCCGCGTAGCCGGGAGGTTCGGCGCGCACAGCTGCACCACGTCCGACCGGCGCATCAGCTCTTCCAGGGAGACCTTCTCCACGCCGAGACGCGCGGCCTCTTCCTCGCTCACAAACGGGTCATACAACAGGATGGATTTCAGCGAGAGGGTTTTGCACAGGCGGAGCAGTTCACGCCCCACGCTGCTCGCCGCGATGATGCCCACCGTCGCCCCGTGCGGCTCGCAAATCCAGTCCATGACCGGCTCGCGCTCCCATCGGCCCGCATTCGTGGCGGCGATGCAGGCCCAGACCGCCTTCATCGACATCAGCATCAGCCCGAACGCGAACTCGGCCACCCCCACCGCAAGCGCGGGCGCCGCCGACGTCACCCGGATCCCCCGCGCGGCAAATCCCGGGGGCAGGAGGTGTTTGACCGACCCCGCCGAATGGCACATCACCTTGAGGCCCGGCGCCGCATCGAACATGGCGTCCGAAAGCGCGTGCGTTCCCCAGCCCGTAAGGATGATTTCCGCGTCCGTCATCGCCGACAGCTGCCCGCCCGGCGTGATCTCATCGTCCCGCGCGGGGGTCAGCGCGACAAGCTCGCCGAGCCGGGCCAGGTGGCGTTCAGAAAAGACCCTGTCCTGCATCTCGCGCGTCATCAGCACGACGGTTCGCGGTTTCGGCATTCGATTCTCCTTCCGGGGTTCGGACGAAGGGATCAGGGTACTGCCGGCACCGGGCATTTGCAAGGCAGCATGCCCGCACGATACTCTAGGCCATTGAAGCGGCGCCGGGGGATTCATTAAGCCGCCGGCGCCTGCCCGGCCGGAAGCACGCAAAGGAGATTTCATGAAACGGCAATTCGTCGAAGCCCTCCAGGAGGGCGATCGCATAAACGATTACTTCCTCGCCGTCCGCAAGGACCTGCGCGACCAGCGCAACGGCGGGAAGTTCCTCGGCATGGTGTTTAAAGACAAGACCGGCGAGATCGGGGGCATTCTGTGGAACAACGCCGCGGCGGTGGCCAAGCTGTTCGAGCTGGGCGACGTCGTCAATGTGCAGGGCTCGGTTACCAGTTACCAGGGCCGCCTCCAGGTTCGGGTCGATCAGGTGCTCCCCCTGCGCGAAGGCGAATTCGACCTCAGCGACCTGTCCTACGTCCCGGAAACGCTCGACAAAACCCTCACCGAATTCATCCAGATCATGCGCAGCGTCAAAAATGAATGGCTGGCCAGGCTCATCGACTCCTTTTTGAGCGATGAGGCCTTCATGAACGCCTTCGCCGAAGCCGCCGCGGGCAAAAAATGGCATCACGCCTATACCGGGGGTCTCGCGCAACACTGCCTCGAACTGGCCAAACTTGCCGACGCCGTCTGCACCATCTTCCCCGGAGTCGACCGCGACATGCTGCTCACGGGCATTCTCGTCCACGACATCGGCAAGATCGCCGAGATGTCGCACGGGATCTACGTCGACTACACCACCCCGGGAAAGCTGCTGGGCCATCTCGCCATCGGCGCCGACATGGTCCAGGAACGGATCCGCGCAATCGAGGGTTTCCCCGAAACCATGCGGTTGCAGGTCCTTCACTGCGTTCTCTCGCACCATGGGGAGCTGGCCAACGGCTCGCCGGTGGTCCCCAAAACCGTCGAAGCCATGGCCCTGCACCACATCGATAACCTCGGCGCGCAGCTCGACGCCTTTAACCGCATCGTCGAGGAAGCCAAACTCCGCGGACAGGACTGGTCCGAGTACATTGGGCTCATCGATCGCCCCATCTGGACCAAGGAAGGCGAGTAGAGAGCCTGGAATGGCAGCGACGTTGCCAGTTTAATCATCACGGTGGGATACAGAATGCAGGGCGGTTCGCGCCCAGGGGAGTATTTGCCGTGTTTGCACCCTGCGGAATCCAACGTCAATTCGTCATGAGTCCATCTGGCCGCCGGACGGTTCTCTGTCTTGCCGTCGCATGCGCCGTTCTCGCTGGCGCGGTTTCGGGCTGCTCGAAACCGGCCTCCGAGGAACCGGCGCCGCGCGCAGCCGCGCCCGCGGCATCCGAAACGCCGGCGCCGCCCCGGCCCGCCATCCCCAGCGACCGGGTCACCACGGTCACCGGGGTCGAAACGCCGCCTCCGCCTTCCGGCGAAGACCGCGTCGACGAGACCGCGCCTCCGGCGCCCGAAGAACCTGCGCCCGCCCCCGCGCCGCCCGTCGTGGCCGTGGAAGAGCCCACCGAGACCGTGTCCGAAGCCGCACCGGCCGGGGAAGACGCCCGGGAAGCCGAAACCGCGGCCGTTACCGATGAACAGCTTCGGCTGGCCAGGCAGTCCGCGGAGACGGTGCGCCGGAAGGCCCTGACCCAACCGGTGATGGAAGCCGCGCCATCGGTCCTCGACGCCGCCGGCAAGCACCTGGCCGATGCCGCCGGAAACGAAACCGCCAATCCCGCCGAAGCCCTGGCCGCCTACCAGTTGGCCGAAAAGCTCTATGGCGAAGCCCTCCAGAAGACCGAGGCTCAGGCGGAGGCGGCCCGGGCCGCCGCAACCGCCCGTGCCGCGGCGCTCGAAAAGCGAAACCAGGTCACGCAGGAAACCCGCACCCTCGCGCAAAAGGAGGCCGTCGCAGGCGACACGGCCTGGAACGCCGCCGAAAACGCCGATGCGCCCGAGCAGGCCAAGGCCCTCTATGACGTCGCGCAGGACGAATATGCCAAGGCCCTGCGCATCGCTGAGGAACGCGCCTCGGAACACGACGAAACCGCCGCAAAAGCCCTGCAGAATCTCGAGACTGAACGCGCCAACGCGCAGAAAGCCCAGGCGAAGATCACCGGCGAGGTCCGCAAGCTCGCGCAGCAACAGGCCGCCCAGGCCGACGCCTTGTGGGATCTGGCCACACAAACGGCGGGACGTGATCCCGCGAAGGCCGCCGAGCTCTTTGGACAGGCGCGCGCGCAATACGACGCCGCCGTGGCCGCCGCCGAGAATGCGAAACACCAGGAATTCGTGACCGAACTTCGCGAACAGGGCGTGGTGGTGGCGCCGGCCGGCGGCGACTATACGACGATCGGAGAGGCCATCGCCGCGGCGGCCCCCGATACCCCCATCCTGATCAAGCCCGGCGTCTACAGGGAGACCATCGTGATCGACAAACCGGTCGCCCTCATCGGCGACGGTGCACGCAACGAGATCCGCATCGAAAGCACCGGCGCGGACTGCATCACGATCAAGGCCGGGCAGGCGGTCCTCCACGGGTTGACGCTCCGCAGTGCGTCCGGTTTTGGCGATCGCGGCGTGTACACCGTCTATTGCGCCCAGGGACGCCTCCTCATCGAGTACTGCGACATCGCCACCGATTCCCTGTCCGCCGTGGCCGTCAAAGGCGCCGAGACGGTTCCGGTCATTCGCGGCTGCAACATTCACGACAGCACCCAGGCCGGCATCTTCTTCTACGACGGCGCGCGGGGAATCATTGACAACTGCGAGATCGCCGGAAACGGTCTGGCGGGCATTCAGATCAAGTCGGGAGCCCATCCCACCGTGCGCCAGTGCAAGATCCGGCAAAACAAGGGCAGCGGCGTCTTTGTCAACGACGGCGGACGCGGCATCATCGAGGGCTGCGACATTTCGCAGAATGCCCTGGCCGGCATTTCCATCACCACGGCCGGCAATCCGACCGTGCGCGACTGCAACATCACAAACAACCGCGGTTACGGCATTCGCGCCTACGAAGGCGGGCGCGGCGACATCGAAGGCTGTGCCCTGTCCGGCAACCAGCCGGAAGGCTGGTTTGTGGGCGACGATTGCGAGGTCGTCCGCCAGAACAACCGGGACTGAGCGGCGCGTTTTCCCGACACCGCGTCCCGGCAGCGTCAGTCGAGCGGCCGGTAATTCACGCCCAGCGCGCCGAGGCGGTCCACGTGGGTGCGCAACCGCCGCATGAACCCGTCAAACGCCCGGAGTTCCTGGGGCGTCCACGCCAGTTCAGCCACCGCACACGCCCGCGGATACGCCATGTACTCCAGATGTTCCGGCGTCTTGATGTACTCGGTCCACAACTGCGCCTGCGCGCCCAGAATGTGACGTGCCTCCGCCTCGGAGAATCCGGCCGGGACCGGATCAAACTCGTACACCCGTTCGAGGGGAACGAATCCGCCGATGGAGAGCGGCTCCGATTCGTCCTTTGACTGGTAGTAGTCGAGATACAAGTGGGTGGTCGACGCCATCACCGCGTCGTGCCCGGCCCGGGCCGCCGCGATCCCGCCCTCGACGCCGCGCCACGACATCACCGTCGCGCCGGGCGCCAGACCGCCCTCCAGTATCTCGTCCCAGCCGATCAGGCGCCGGCCGCGTTCCGTGAGAAAGGCATCCATCCGCCCGATAAACCAGCTCTGGAGCGCGTCCTCGGATTCGATACCCAGTTCGCGCATACGTTCCTGGACGCGCGGGCTCTCCTTCCACTGCTTCTTCGGGCATTCGTCCCCGCCGACATGAATGAATTCGCCCGGGAACAGCTCCAGTACCTCGCTCAGCACGTCTTGCAGAAACAGGATCGTACTTTCCTCGACATTGAACACGTTCTCGTTGACTCCCCAGAACGTGCGCACGGGAAGCGGTTCGCCGGTGCACCCCAGTTCGGGATACGCCGCAATGGCCGCCTGGGCGTGCCCCGGCATCTCCACTTCGGGCACCAGCGTGATGTGCCGCGCGGCAGCGTAGGCCACCAGCTCGCGGAGATCGTCCTGCGTGTAAAACCCGCCGTGTCGCGTGCCGTCAAACGTGTATTCGCCCTCTTTGGGCTTGCCCACCTGCGTCTCGTCGCGCCACGCGCCCACTTCCGTGAGTTTCGGATACTTTTTGATCTCGATGCGCCAGCCCTGATCGTCCGTCAGATGCAGGTGAAGCCGGTTGAACTTGTGCAGGGCCATCACATCGATGTATTTCTTCAGCGACTCCTTCGGCATGAAGTGCCGGGCCACATCCACGAGCATCCCCCGCCACGCGAACCGCGGCCGGTCAACGATCTCCACGCACGGCACAGACCAGTCGACGTCCCCCCGGAGCGCGCCCGCGAATACGGGTGACGGCAACAACTGCCGCAAGGTTTGCGCGCCATAGAACAGTCCCGCTGCGCGCCCGCGGATCTCCACGCCGTCCGGCGTCACCGTAAAGTGGTAGCCTTCCTCGCCCGCCGGTTCCAGCCCCTCGCCGTTCCCGAAGAAGATGGTGTTCGCGCCGCGAACGTCCCCCGCCCGCACCGGTAACGGCGCCTGCATCGCCGGCCGCAGGCAGTCCGCCAGAGCGCCCGCCGCCGCGTCCGCCCCCGGCGCCTTCGCATCGAACACGATAGCCGTCGCCCCATCAAACACGAACCGCCCCGGTTTCACTTCCATCCGCGCGGGCAGCGGGATCACAGCGGGCGGAGTCGCGGCGTCTCCATCCGCCGCCGCCAACACACACATCGAAAGCGCCATTTCAAACCACATCGCGGTATACCTCCGTGCCTGATTTCGAGATCGCATGCTAACGCAACGCCCCTGCGCCTCGCAACGCCGGAGGGAACAGCCGGGATTGGCAGGGTTCTTGCCCTCTGCGGGTGGCCTGGGAGCGCCGGGCGCTGGCTCGGCATGCTTTCTTCTTGTAGCGCAGGCGTCTCGCCTGCGATCTTGTTTCTTTGTGGACATGGTGGACATGGTGGACATGGTGGACATGGTGGACATGGTGGACATGGTGGACATGGTGGACATGGTGGACATGGTGGACATGGTGGACATGGTGGACATGGTGGACATGGTGGACATGGTGGACGGGGTGGACGGGGTGGACGGCTCTGCCCGTGCAACTCTACCTTACTCAACGCCGCGGATGCAGCCGGTGTCCCCGAAATCGTCCGCATTTCCCGAGCGACACCGCAGGCGTCGAACGTGAGTAACAGGACGGTTGGCTCGGAGATTAGCAGCGCGCTCCGATCCAGTCCCGCAGGGACGAAAGAAAACGGGATGAACGCCGCGCCCCGATTGAGTCCCGGCAGGGACGAAAGAAGACATGGGTTAGCCCCGAGTGCGAATTGAGTCCCGGCAGGGACGAAAGAAAACATGGGTTAGCCCCGAGTGCGAATTGAGTCCCGGCAGGGACGGCAGATAATAGCCCACCACTTCAGTGGTGGGAAGTCCGTATCCCTCAAAGCACGAGTCCCGTAGGGACGGCATACAATAGCGCCGCCGAGATTCAACATCGTAGTGCGGATTATGTTCCCCTCTGGCGGGGATGGATACTTACCGCGTCCTGTGTCCCCCGCTGGCGGGGGTGGCCGCCGAAGGCGGCCGGGGGTGGATACTTACCGCGTCCTGTGTCCCCCGCTGGCGGGGGTGGCCGCCGAAGGCGGCCGGGGGT
>Ga0209722_1002192_pt1 | contig 15604 bp, 12 predicted proteins | sample BioC12SIPDNA_2_FD_185745 | JGI IMG/M metagenome (GOLD analysis project Ga0209722, IMG submission 185745) | Anaerobic biogas reactor microbial communites from Washington, USA - Biogas_R1_A C12 SIP DNA (SPAdes) (version 2) | ecosystem: Engineered > Bioreactor > Anaerobic > Unclassified | place... | reverse complement strand
TAATGGAGTGACAATAAATATAGCTAACTATTTTGTCAAGAATTATTTACAGTATTATTATGACATGTTTCCTGGACTATTTTTGCCAAATCCGAATGAAAGATTGGGGCTTATGTGCAAAGGTCTTCTTATTTCTTCAGCATCAGCCAGATGAAGAAAGGACAGCCCACTGCCGCGGTGATCACCCCCACAGGAAGTTCTATGGCGGCAATGTTTTTGGCGATCAGGTCGCAAAAAAGAAGGAAAATACCTCCTGCCGCCAGAGACCACAAATAGACGCGCTTTTGCCCCGATGGGATGAAAAACCTCACAATGTGCGGGATGATGAGCCCCACAAATCCGATGATGCCGGCATAGGAAACGGTGATGCCGATCAGCAGGGAACTGATCAGAAAAATCTCCTTGCGCGTGCGCACCACATCGATGCCCACACTGCCGGCATAAACGTCACCCCCGCTCATGATATCCAAAGCGGTGGACCGGAAAAAAAGCCATGCCATCAGCAACAGCGAAAGCCCTGCCAAAACCAGAAAAAACACCCATTCCGAGCGGGTGAAAATGTGTCCCAGGTTTCCCATCAGCGTTCCCAAAATGATCATCGTATCCTTTTGAAACAGATACATGATCAGCGAGATCCCCGCCGCAAAAAACATTCCGGCAATCACACCCGCGATCAGCAAACGGCTGTGGTCGAAACTGCCTCCTCTTTGAGCCAGACGCCACACCAAAAAAAGGGTTGCAATCGCGCCGATAAACCCACCCAGAGGCATCAAGAGAGTGAAACCCAGTACCCCCATCAAGATCGACCCGAATGCCGAACCCGAGGAAATGCCCAAAATATAGGGTTCAGCCAGGGGATTTGCCAGCATAAGCTGATAGACAGAGCCAATGCCCGCCAACACCATACCGGTGAAAATTGTGAGAACCAGACGCGGCAAACGCAGTTGCAACACAATGTTGGCATCTGCCCCACCCCAGAAAAGATATGCTGAAACCACCAGCAGTGCGGTCAGGGCAAGCAAAACTGCAAAGATCCGGCTGCTTTTCATTCAGTTTTAATCAGTTGAAAAGAAAAGTTTGTTCAAGCGCCTCAAGCCTTCCAGGGCTCGCGGTGTGGCACGCAAAATCAGGTCCGGATCGATATCTTTTTCAAAATAGATCCGCTTTTCACGGATGGCGGGAATATCCTGCCAGCCTTTACGGGAAAGAATGGACTCCAAGCTGTCCTCAGAATAGCAGATCATGATGTCCGGCTTGGCTTTCACCACATCCTCGGCCTTAATGCGGGCGTAATCTCTCTCCAAAACGCTGAAGATGTTGTCACCGCCTGCAGTTTCAATGAGTTCACCCACATAAGAGTCATCGGAAACGCTCATCAGGGGATCGCGGTAGATCTCCAAATAAACCTTGGGCTTGGCCTGTCCCATGCTTGTATTCCGCATTTCAGCAATTCCTTTGCGCAGGCTGTCGGCAACGGCAGATGCCTGTTTTTTCCGCTGGATCAGCTTTCCGATCTCAAGTATCGTTTGCGGCAGTTCGTCCAGTTTGCTCAAATGAATGGTGTGAACCTGCAAGCCCGTTTTGGCTAGCTCTGCCGCCAGAGCTTCCTGCTCCAAACCTGCTGTGAACACCATATCCGGCTTGAGTGCCAACACTTTTTCCAGATCGACGGCGCCGAAATTTCCCACTTGGGGCAGCTTCGTCAGTTCCGGAGGATAGTCACATTCCTTGGTTACACCCACCATCAGTTCTGTGGCTTCAAGGCTTGCAATGATCTCCGCCAGTTCCGGCGACAGAACCACAATCCTCAAACCATCATCACTTATGTCTGTCTTGTTGCAAGAGGTAACCATGATTAAGAGCAAAAACCCCAGGGTGAGCGCATAAATCCTTTTCAATTTAAGATATCCACTTTGATCTGTGTGATGTCCTGCAACCAGGAGACTTCATTTTTTAGTTCGGTGATGTCTTGATTTGTGAGCCTCACGCAGCCATGAGAAACGCTTCTCCCAATGCTTGAAGGAGCACTGGTGCCATGAATGCCAATTCCATCCCAGTTTCCTTTTGAAAAGCTGCCTTTTCTTGTGTCCAAAGAGAAAAACCAGGGTCCATAAACGCCCGGTCCGCTAACTTTTCCTGTGAAAGGGGATGTGAACCGCCATGTGATGGAACTGTGGATACCGGTCACATAATAGTGCCCTTCAGGCGTTGCCATATCGTTTTTGCGGGTTTTATCATTGTTGTTTTGTCCGATGGCCACCGAATAGGTCTTCAAAAGCTGACCGTCGTTGTACAGATGCAGTTTATGCTTGCTTTTTTGGATGATCATGTAGTAGCCCGTGCTGATATTCCGAGGCTGGCGGTTCTTCCAAGCCTCAAGGCTGTCCGTGAAAGCAGGCAAAACTTTCAAGGCGCCATGTTCCGAATATGAATTTTCATAAGAATCTTCATTGTTTTGGGCCCAGATTGAGCCGGCAGCCATCAAAAACAATAAAACAACCAACAGAATCCTTAAATATTTAGCAGATTTCACTCTCCACCTCTTGTGATCTTTTTTGTGTCCCATTTCAAACATTGGAAATGACATCCAGCGATAGGTACGATTTTTGTCAACCGCTTTTTTGCGCACGAACAGGGTCACGTTTTTTAAAGATATTACTGTGTTTGAGTCTTTTGCCTGCACTGAATATTTCTCCTGCCTGCATGCGTCTTGGTGGGACTCACAGTATTCTGAACCATGCCGTTGAAACACGGATCTGATTTTTTGTAATTCCCTGTGTGCCGTTAGGTTGGTTTTAGATTTTGTTCACCACAAAAGTGGAGGGTTTCGCCAGTTTTCCCATTTTTCAGTTGACGTATTCTTGCAGATCAAAAATACGGAAACATGGTCCCATGATGGGCATGAACAACGATATCGCTATTTCAGGAGATAAAATGAAACGAATAATTTTGCTGGTGCTGGTGCTTAGCTTTGTGGCGCTGGCAGCCCAGAAACCTGACCCCAAGGCCATCGTTGGCAAAATTGACGACAAAACCTACACCTATGCGGAATATGAGAAGATTCTTGAAAACTATTTTAACTATCATCAGAATCAGAAGGGAAAACCGCTCACCGACGATGAAAAGATGGACTTGAACAATCGCTGCTGGGAAGAATTGGTGGGACGCTACATCTATGACAAAGCCATCAAGGCCGGCAAGATCAAGCTTACCAACCAAGAGCTTTTGCGGGAAGCCAAAAAAAATCCCCCTGCCGCAGTGAAAAACATCCCCGACCTGAAGACCAAAGGCAAGTTCGACACAAAGCAGTATGAAAAGGCTTTGGACGAAAACAAACAATTCCGTGATGCTGTGATTGCAGAAGTGAGAAACCTGTATCAATACACCAAGCTTTTGGATACCATCCGCAACGAAGCAAAGATCTCTGAAGCTGATATTCGTGCACAATGGTCACACAATTCCGAAACTGTGGATGCCAAAATCATCTTTTTCGACGCTAACAGGATGACAAACGTTGTTGCCAGCAACGATGAGGCCCGTGTGTTTTTCCAGGAACGAATTGAAGAATATCGCAAGGATGACTGCCGCCGCTACAGTTTTGTGAAATTTTCCGGTGGTCCCAGCAAACAGGATTCCCTGACTGTGAAAGAACAGGTTTGGCAGCTTTATTATGAACTGCTTGCCGGTGCGGATTTTGCCGAAATGGCGCGTGAAAAGTCCGCTGATCCGGGTTCTGGTGCCCAGGGTGGAGATTTGGGTTGGTTTGGTAGGGGCAGGATGGTGCCAGTCTTTGAAGACACTGCGTTTGCGACCCCCACGGGGCAGATTGCCGAACCGGTTCTCTCCAATTTCGGCTGGCATATCATTCAAACCCTGGATCGCCGTGGATCCGGACCCGATGAAGAAGTGTCTGCGCGCCACATCTTGATCCGCGTTGAAGCCAGCCAAGCCACGTCTCAAAACATGAAAAAACAAAGCCTTCAACTGCATGAACTTGCCGGAAAAAAGGGCTTGCTGCGTGCCGCGGATGAGCTGAGGCTGGAGATTCAGGAATCCGGCATCTTTCAAGCCAAAGACGCCTTCATCCCCGGCATTGGCAGGGATGCCGCACTTTCCGCATTTGCGTTTGAAAATGAGGAAGGGGCTCTGGCGGATCTATATTACTCCCCCTCCGGGGATGCCTTCGTTTGTGAATTATCCGGGGTTTACCCAACATATTATCCCAGCTTTGAAGAAGAAAAGAACCGCGTGATGAACAACGCAAACAGCGCCAAACGCGGCCACACCATGAGCGTCAAAGTGCAGGATTTCATTGCCAGACTCAGCCCGGATGAATATCTGCAGGGTGCAGAGCAGGACAGCATCCTGGTGGTGGAAATCAGCAAACACAAAAAGGGTGACAACCTCACTTCGATTGGCAAGCATGAACAGATTGAAGAAGCGCTGTTCAACACACCGGAAGGAACCTTTGCACCCCTGATCAGTGAAGCCATGCGCTGGTTTTTGGTCAAAGTGGAAAGGCATGCTGAGCCAGACAATGCAGACTGGGAAAAGAATAAAAAGAAGCTGATTTCAGACGCTACAGACAATGCCCGACAGGACCACCTGAACGAGTGGTATCGTCAGGAACGCCAAAAAGTCAGCATCATAGACAACCGTCGTGATTACTATGAATTAGGCGCAGCGGGAAGAATCATCCAGCTATAGAAAAACCCTGAGAAATTGTGATGGCCACAAGTGTTTTGCTTGCGGCCTTTTTTTATTGCTCTGCTCCGGGATGGAAGTGGATCATCACCCTCCGCAAGCCGCTTTCAAAGTGCGACAGCAGCTTGTCTTCCACCTTGTGGGCAATCACATGGCCTTCGTTTACGCTGATTTCTCCATCCACGCAAATCGTGATCTCCAGGGTGTATGCCGTTCCAAAACGATGAATGCCAAGCTCTTCGATGCAGCGCACGCCTTCCACAGAGATGGCGATATCCCGTATTTTTTGGGCGAACTCGTTATCTGGAATGGCATCCATCAGTTCGGCAGAAGATTCCATAATGATGGAAATTCCTGTGCGGAAGATGAAGACCGCCACCACGGCACCTGCGGCAGGGTCCATCCAAGCCCAGCCCAATCGTGCAGCCACCACGCCCACAATCACAGCCGCGGAGGCCATGATATCGTTTAAATGGTCGTCTGTCAAGGCTTTAAGGGTGGGATTTTCCGTGCGGCGCCAGTTCTTTTTACTGAAACTGTATAGAATGATCTTCAGAAGCAGGGTTCCCACAGCGATCACCTGCACCCAAACCGAGCTTTCCTTGAACTGATAGTGATCCACCGCCAAGCCGTAAACTTTGGTTATGGATTCCAGGAAAATGGCGATGGCAGTGGTGATGATGAAGGCGCCCACCACAATTGCGGAAATGCTTTCCAATTGCCTGTGCCCGAAGGGGTGTTCGCGGTCGGCGGGCTTGTTTGCCTGGCGCATGAAGATTTTCACCGCCACATAGTAAACCACGTCTGAGACGGAGTTTATGCCATCAGCCAGCAGGGCGCCCGAATGCCCAAAGATGCCAAAAGCGGTCTTGAGCAATGCCAGAATCACATTGCTGGCCAGACCCAGATTCACGGTGCGGGCGGTGATGCGATCTCTTTCGCTCACTGGCGCAACTCCATCAAGTCCGGCAATTCCAGATCAGGAAAGGCCTGGCGCAGCTTGGCACGAAAATCCGCCGCATCGATGGCATGGCTGCCAACAGCATTGGAATTGATCGCCCAAGCCCTGATCCTGAATGGGATCAACACCTCCGGGCGGTTTTCTTCCACAAAGCGTTCCAAGCGTGAAAGACCCAGTTTCAGGCATTCCGGATGCCGCAAAAGAACACGGGTACCGGATTCGGCAAAGGAGGCGCGCAAGGCAGCATAAACCGAGTCTGTAATCGCACCGGGGATGTAGATTGCCCCCACTTTGGCTTCCAGCAGTTTTTTCAAGTCTTTTTCATTGCCAAACATGGAACTGATCCCGGTTTCCTGCCACGCATCCTCTTTGAATATATGAATATTTTGGGAAGCCAGAAGCTCTGCCGCCATTGGTTCAGGCTTCGCTGGCACGGGAAGATCATTCAAGATACGCAGCCGACGAACTTCGCCGATGATGGCGCCTGTGCTGCCAAAACTGGCCCCCACAACCGCCGCCACCGCATCCACAGTGTCGGACAGGGCAATGGATTTCCGATCCAGTGAACCATCGATCAAAACCTTTTCGGCACCCCAGCCCAACATCCTGTGCAAGACAGAAATTTGGTCTTTCACCGAAGCCGGTCCGGTGATTTCGGTTTGGAGTTCCACCAAGCTTTTTGCCAGCCACAGCTGCCGTTTTGCCGAATAATCGGGAAGCTTTTCCAAGATGGAAACTCCGCTGCCATGGCGTTCCAGGGTCTGGGTGTCACAGCAGAAAATGATGCCCTCTTCCAGCTTCACCGCGGGTTTGGGTGTTTTAAACACACTGTCCTGCTCTTCGCCGTCAATTCCGGTGCTGAAAACACCCCAGATCCCATTTTGGCGAAGCTTCAGGAGATGGTTGAGCAGAGTGGTTTTCCCGGCGTTTTTGCTGATGCCGACAATGGCAATCGAGCGCAAGCGGACATCCAGAGCCCAGGAGAATGGGCTCTGTCCTGCTCTTGTGGACATTGGCTTATCCTGTTTTACTTTTTACGGCGTTTGTTGCGACGCGTGTCCGCGGGACCAATGGAAACCTTTTTGCCGCGCAGAAGTTCCATCACACCCTCAGTGGAGCGGCGTTCGGTTTTGCTGCGCGCCTTGTATTTCTTGTCGTCCTGCGGCACATATTCCGGTTCCGTATAGGCAGTGATAAAACCTTCATAGTTGCGCAAAACCACTCTTCCCGGCATCTGGGAAATGAGATAATTCGGCATCACGGGGATCTTGCCTCCGCCGCCGGGGGCGTCCACAACATAGGTGGGCACGCAAAGCCCCGAAGTGTGTCCACGCAGGGATTCCATGATTTCGATTCCCTTGGAAACCGGAGTGCGGAAATGTGCGATTCCTTCCGAAAGGTCGCACTGATAGATGTAATAGGGGCGAACGCGGTTGCGCACCAAGCCCTGAACCAGTTCCTTCATCACGTCAACGTGGTCGTTGATGCCTTTGAGGAGCACAGACTGGTTGCTCAAAACCACTCCCGCTTCCGCCAAACGTGCCAAAGCCGCGGCGGATTCTTTTGTGATCTCGTTCGGATGGTTGAAATGGGTGTTCAGCCACACAAACTTATATTTCTTAAGAACCTCGATCAAGCCATCGGTAATGCGCTGCGGCATCACCACCGGCGTGCGGGTTCCCAAGCGTACGATATCAACGTGTTTGATCTCAGCCAAACGGCCCAAAACCTCATCGATGCGGATATCGCCCAGGGTGAGCGGGTCGCCGCCGGAAAGAATGACGTCGCGCACTTCCTTGTGTTCGCGGATGTATTCAATCGCTTTATCCACGTCTTTTTTGGGCATGGGAGCGTCGGTTTCACCGGCTTTTCTCCTGCGGGTGCAGTGGCGGCAATACATTGAACATTGGTCTGTTAGAAGCAGCAAAACGCGGTCGGGATAGCGGTGTGTCATGCCCGGCACGGGTGCGTCGGCATCTTCATCCAGCGGGTCCGGCATGTCGGAGGGGTCAAGCCTGCTTTCTTCGATGCGCGGAATGGCCTGCAAGCGCACCGGATCATACGGATTTTTGGGGTCGATCAGGGAAAGATAGTATGGCGTGATTGCCATCCGGAAGGAAAAGCTCTTGGATTTTGCCACGGCTTCCTCTTCCGGGAGCAGTTCGATATATTTTTTCAGGGTCTTAAAATCGGTGATGCGATTGCGAATCTGCCAATGCCAATCATTCCATTCCTTGGCAGTGGCGATGGAGCGTATGTCTTTGATTTCTGCCATTTTAACCTCACAAATCGGTGTATCTTTCTTTGAAAAGTTTCATCAACACTGGATTTCGGCGCAGCAGATCGATGGAAATGGCTGCGTGGTTCCGGGCATAGCCATTGCCCAGGATCATATCCACGTCTGCGCCGATTCCTTCTGCGCCCAAGGCTGCCTTGGTGAAGGAAGTGGCCATGGAAAAGAAATAGACGATGCCGCGATCCTTGCAAGCCATGATGCAGGGAAGCTCTGTGTCTTCGATATTAACCACATTTATCACCACATCCGCCATTTTGCCATCCGTGAGGCGCGAAACTTCTCTTTGGATGGTGAGCGCATCGGTGGCGTTGGACAAAATCACTTCATGACAGCCGGTGTCCTTCAAGGTTTGAATGTAATTTGGGTTGCGGACGATGCCGATCACCTTGCCGGAAACGCCCACTCTTTCGCGGGCAACCGCGTTGCAAAGCACGCCGCTTTTGCCATTTGCGCCCAGGATCACAACCGTGTCCCCGGGTTTTGCCAAACGCTCAACCTGCGCAGGTGCGCCGGCAACGTCCAAAACGGAAAGCGCCAGGTTTTCGTCCATGTCGTCCGGAAGCTTGGCATAGATGCCGCTGCTGAACAGGATGGCATGGCCTTCGATCTCGACCTGATCCTTGTCCAAAAGAACCTTTTTGACCTTGTTGATCTTCAGCGGGGTGAGCGAAAGAGAAACCAGGCTGGCGATTTTGTCTCCCACCTTAATTTGGTCTTTCATCTCAAAATTCGGGCCAATCTCTGCCACGCGTCCGATCAGCATTCCACCCGAACCGGTATCTTCATTCTTATGCTTTCCGGTGCGGTTCACCAAATCGATTGCGTGTTCGCCAAAGGCTTTTTCAAGGTCGGTGTGACCCTGATCGATAAGTTTGTTTTTGATCTGGTGGAAAGACGCTGAATCCACATTCAGACGGATCACGTCGATGAGCAGTTCATTGTCCCAGATCTCGCTCATGTCATTGTTTAAAACCCTTGCGGGCTGGGGCAAAACGCCCTGGGGTTCAATAACGCGGTGTGTTCCAAAACGGCAGCCGCCAGTTTTCATTTTCTAACTCCCTAAGATGCTGTGATCTATATATTTTAATTGATTTTAAAGGTGAAAGACAGATTATGGAATCCCTGCCTTTTGTCAAGCAGAAACCCTCCGCCAGTGGCTGAAAGAGCTCATTCTTGAGCGTCTTCCCAGGGTTCCCTTCACTGGGGTAAAACAAAGAGTTCCGGGCGGCCGAAGTCGTAATACATCACCCTCAAACTGCCAACAGCGGTGTAAGAATAGATTGCCACGTGGCTTTCATCAAAAATCCAGCCAACAACTTCGCGCTCGTGATCCACATACACTGCATTGCCATGGGCATTATGCAGCCAGTCAATCACGGATTGATCCTGTTTTTCGGGGTTGCCGGCATTATATTCAACGCTCCAGCCATGCACCAAACCGGTATCGGGATCCACATACAGCATCACAAAATCCACCCAGGGAACAAGATCCGTTGTATAAAGGATGCCGTTGCCCAAAGTCTCGTGCGCAAAAAAGCCCTGCCTGCCAAGCAGGGAGTCCGCATAAGCCAGCTCGTCCAAAAAGTTCAAGCCAAAAAGACCCCCATGAGCTGCAAGACCGAAGGCAAGAATCAGCAGGATCAGGCTAATCAGTATTCTTTTCATTGTGTTACACCATTTTTAATCATGCGAGCATAAAATCCGGCGGCGCTCCAGACGTCAACATAAATCCCTATTTCTGATCTAATAATGGCTTTTCGGATCTATTTTTTCAAATCTGCAGTTCAGACGGGTCACCCTTTCCTGAAAGCCTTAATCAAGTGATTATCAAGCCTTAATCAAGCGTTAATAATTAAGACTTGATTAAGGCTTGATTAAGAAGTGATCGACGCCTCGAAACAGGGTTGAGTATAGAGTATCAAGTGAAATTGCAAATTGAAAATAGTATCACTTTCGTTGCAAATCGGCGTTTTTAGTGAGACCCCAGTATCACCCTTTTTGCAAATCGGTTTCAACCTTTTTGCAAATCCAGTGCCCCAAAAAATGACCAGGGCAGATTTACTGCCCCGGACGACCTATGTCCCTATTTCATCAGTAGCACTTTGTGAGTTAAAGAGTCTTTTCCAGCCTGCAGGCGGATGAAATAAACCCCTGAAAGTGCTTTCCTGTTGAATTTATCCTCACCATTCCACACAATCTGATGCGTGCCCGCCGCCTTGACTTCATTTGTTAATGATTTAAGCAACTGACCTTTTAGATTATACACAGACAAGCTGACCTCAGATGGCTTGGGGATTGTGTAGGATATAGTTGTGCTGGGATTGAAGGGATTAGGATAAGCACTTAGACTTATCTGATTATTCGCAAGCATTTCATCGTCGCTTGAGACGACTTCAATGAAGACCATCACCTCCTCACTTGGTGCTGATTCTATTAAACCATACATGGCTGTTATATAGTATGTGTATGTTCCACTTGAACTTATGCTGTCCGTATACTGCAGTTGCGCCGGATCACATAACTCAGCGCAGATTACGCCATCCCGATAGACCCGATAGCCGGATAAAGACCGATGATACCGAGGCATAATCCAATTGAGTTCGACTGCATTTTGTAGCACCTGATAACTTAGACTATCAGGCCTGGGCATATTCTGGAATTCGTAAGCTCCTATATCGATTCTGGTTATTTCGTCGCCATTGCCGTCCCAAAACCTTTCATTTGCGCCCAAATCCAGGTTACCCAGATCCAGGACATTTGAATTAGGAGAGCCATAATCTATGAGTGGTGATTCTCCCAGAAGGCTGTAGGGATGCTCTATGCTCATTCTAAACATGGGATCCACATTAAGATTTCCTGCCCCCCAAGTAACTGTGCAATAAGGAGCTTCAATGAGAACACCGTTGCTTCCACCCCGGATGTTGTTGTGCTCCAGAGAAAGATTTGTGGCAGATCCATCTTCCAAATATGGCAAGGTGATTTCATAGGAAAGATCCGGGTTCCACATGATATTGTTGATGAGTACGACTGATCTTGCCACTCCCAAAATGCTTCTACCACCCCGATTACCCGTAAATGTGCAGTTTTGTATCGTGGTAGTATCGTTTAGGCTAGTGACAAACATCATGGGTTTCACGTTATAAGCCTGATAATTATCAGCAATAAGAGAGTTTGCAATTTTTATCTTCAAACTCTGAGCGTAAGCAGATGGAATTATCTGCAATATGGTGTTGAAAGCGAACTCATCGTAGTTACTGCTATTGCAATTAGTTATGCTTAAACGGTTGATGTTTACGTTCCCCATGGACCCCATGTTAACCGCTCTCATGTTGTCAGCTGAAAACAGATTTCTGATACTGACATTGTTAATATCAAGCATTTGTATACTTTCATCTACCTCTATGCCCTTAGCAATGTGGCTTGTCACATTATAAATCTCGACATTCCGGATCTCAATATTGGTGCTTCTTTTCATTGATATACCTACAGAAACATAAGTATCTTCCAGATCATGTAGTTTCAGGTTTATCATAGATGCGTTGTTATTATATGAAACATTTAGCCCGGTGCGTGAATTTCGAAACGAGATCTTTGATACAGAAATGCTTTCACTATGAAATGCAGTGATCAAACTGGCAAATTGACCATCACCATCAATTATTGTCAAATTTTCTGATACGCCAATGATAGAGGTATTGGTTTTCAATGGGGCTGGAAGAATCTGGTTATTCAAGCTCTGAGAATAAACACCTTCAGCCAGGTAGATCGTCTTGGGATTCTGTCTGTCTGATGCGATCATATATGTAGCATGGAAGATGGTTTGAAAGGGATCCTGAGGGCTGGTGCCACTATTGTCGTCGCTACCCCAAGGTGCCACATACAGATCCTGATTGATCTCCTGATGCCCTGATGTATTCAGTATATCAAAGGTAAAAGGATTGATAATACTATTATTGGAAGCAATACCGCATGCATAGAAGTTCCAAGGGTTAGCTACGGTAAAAGTATCCACCACCACTGCTGTATGATTCTTATGATATGTAAACATATCCGAACCAAGAGCAGCGTAGTTATTGTAAATGCTGGAGCGATTTATCGAATCGAAACTTAGTGACCATTGCCCACTGATAGTATTTTCAAAGCGTACCCCTCCTCCGCTATGTGATATATTATTGAATATTGAGGTTCCACTTAATAAAACATTTGCTGTGGAAATGAATACTCCGCCACCACTATCTGCCTTATTGTTACAAATTATGTTGTTAATCAATCTCACGTTGCGGCCACCGGATAAGCCCCCAACCTGGATACCACCACCGTAATTCCTATTAGCAGAAGTCCAACCTGATCCATTCGAAATAGTAAATCCCCTGATTGTCACTTCCGATTCCCCATTTTGGATGATGATCACGCTGCCGGATTGGTTGCCATCGATGATAGTGCTGTGTTTGTATTCCATGTTTCCGGTAGTGAGTTCCAGGCTGGCAAGAGTGATGTTTTTACCCATCATGCTCAGGTTTTCATAATAGCGTCCCGGATAAACCAGCACCGTGTCTCCATCACAGCTTTGAGTTATCGCGGTCTGAATTAGAGTGTAATCCTGGCTTCCATCCAAGGCAACCCTGAGGATCACTGCGTATGTCTGCCCTATCAGCATCAGCAAGGATAAACTTAGCAATATCTTGTGCATATCTAACTCCAACATTGTTTATAGAAGAGGAACTTGCGGCTGGCTCCTGCCGCAAGTTCCAGTCTTCATCAGATGATGATCACTTCATTAAGATCATTTTGTTGCTAAAAACTCCCTCGGGTGTAGTCAACTGATAGAAGTATATTCCGGAGGAGACAGGCTCCCCGGCTTGATTATCTCCATTCCAGACGTAGGAGTGCTTACCGGCAGCAAGGTCAGAATCGCACACAGATTTAACTCTTTGACCCTTAACGTTAAAGATATCCAGCTTTACAGGCAAGTCTTTGCTAAGAGAAAACGCTATTTGTGTTATGGGATTAAACGGATTGGGGTAGTTCTGCTCCAGGATTGCAGCGCTGGGGCTGGCGGGATTCTCGGTTTCAGCCTTAAGTGAGATATAGCCATAATCGCCCAGATCACCAAGCTGCAAGTTTGCCGGAACAAAGCTCGACAAAGCTGGATCATAGACCTCATATTTCTGAAGCTCAGGTTTCCCCTTGGTTGCGTAATAGAAGGCAATCTGAAGCTCACCATCTGTTTTAGCATCATCCAGGTAGAGGTTGATGTCCATGACATCGTTATCCACCACCACTGCTCCAATGCACTTGTCTCCGGCATACACACCTATCTCATCCGGCAGATTTGAGGGATCGAGCTCCACATATAGGGGAGTATAATCCAGCTTTTCAGTGTAGCTGAATTCGCTGGGATAAGATCGGACATAGGCATTGAGTGGTAATCCAAAATACTGCCAGTACATTTCTGTGGGAGCACCGTCAATCAGTTCCAACTCAACCATTGTCCCTTCTGAAAACGTAAATCGGGAGGGATCCACGATCCATCTGCTGCCCAGCACCCTAGCTTGCCTGGAAGTGCTCCATGTCTGGGTTTTAATGCTGTAGATATAGTCCAGATATGTGGCACCATCACCATTTGGTATCAAGCCGGAAAATGAGAAAGCAATATTTTGGGTTTGGGGAACAAAGTAGCCTACCCAGTTTGAGAAGTATCCTCCAGCTCCTCCCACATACCACTCGACCGGAACAATGGTCGGATCTGCACGAAATCCGCTGATGATAAGATCATCTGGTTGCTGATAGGGATCAAAGTAGAGCTTGAAGCCTTTAGGGGCTGTAACAATGTAGGTATCATTGTACCACTGGTCTAATTGATCGTGATACATGTGATCTGCATAACCGTCATAACTCCAATAAATTTCTTCTAACTGACGAGTGGGATTGAGCGCCATGTGGTCTTGGAACATGTATCCCAATTCGTTCCATGCAGTTCCCAATGGAGCAGAAATATGATCCACTACTGCAAAGCATCTCCAGAAGATACCACGTTCTGGGCTATTGTCAAAACTGTATGTTTTCACCTCATGAGGATAGTATTGATAACCTATATCTCTGCGTGTGCCATCTGGATCGTTGGTCGAATTGGGATCTCCGGCATCTATGCAAGGGCTCGGTCCATCAACATCCCACTTAAGGGAGTAAATCTCGTTAAGAGGATCCTCAAAACGGGGATCGATTGAGATATTTTCAGCACCGTTGACCTCCGCCTGGGTATCGCAGTAGTAATATATCGACGATAGTCCTGTATTAAGTGTTTGGTTACCCCAAAGTATAGTGTTTCGATATGTATTCGCCCCAAACCGGCCTTCGTTTGCCACGCTATTACCCGTTATTGTGCAGTTTTCCAGCAGAGCTCCATTGATCGACAGGGCCACCCTATTAGCATAAAATAAGCAGTTCTGCACTGCACCTCTGGATAACCAGTTACCATTCATATCGCTTATGCCAATGTCATTATTCCGAAACACGCTGTTTTGGATGCTAACATTTACCAAATCCCAGTCAAAATTTAGTGGCGTAGAATTAGTATAATCCTCGAATACGCAATTATCGATTAACAGCGCACTATCATGAATTTGTGTTGAATTGTTATTGTTGCCTTTAAAGGTAATCCCTTCCAATTCTATTGTATGTACTGGTTGACCGAGTGAAACAAAAATAAACGACTCGGAAACAACCACATCGATAGGAACTAAAGTAGAGCTCCTAAGTTTCAATTGTCTGTTTACATTATGCGTAACATCATTGTCGTAGATGCCGGGCATGAAAATTAAAGTACAGTACTCATTCGCAGGTAGCTGGGTCAAAGCATATTCGATTGATTCATAAGGATTCTGTAAACTGCCTGTGCCTGGAGCGCTTGTAGGGATTCCAACATAATAATCGATACCACTCAACACGCTACAAAATGTTATACACAACACTATTGCAAGGGACTTCAAAATGGTTGCAGACATTGTTCCTCCTGTCTGTTAGATTTGGTTATGGCTACTGAATACCCATCTTATCAGTTGGGATAAAAGCTAAGGTTGTTATTAGCATGTAATCACACACTATTGCTTTTGAATTATATTCCAGGTCATTCAAGAGCATAGAAAACATAGATGATGTCGCCTATTTCGATTATAATGTACTCACCGTCAGGATCCTCATATCTAATTTCAACCCCTGGGGCGGTCAGCGATCCCAGATACACAGGTAGCGTGAGTGGGTCTATCGCTGAATAGTCAATCTTTAAAGCCACCAAAAACGTGATGGCGAACAGCACTGTCAGAACTATCATCAATCTCTTAAACATACGATTTCCTTTTAAAGCGTTTATATGATAGACGAAGATTTTATGATTTGGTGCCGACTTTTTGGGATTTATTTTGGGATATTGTGATTTTGGCCTTAAATTGCAACCTTGACCATCTGAGAAATATTGCTCGAGTGTCTTTATGATGGAACTCTGCCAGCTCCTCCAATAAAGACCTTTGCGTAATTGCTTCTCAAGGTTTGTGAGAACACGTTTGTGAATTCTCACCACTAAATCTGAGGATTTATTGTTCCAATCGAAGAGTTTTTACGGGATTTCTCTATATTTTACCCAAATT
>Ga0209722_1002191_pt1 | contig 15607 bp, 12 predicted proteins | sample BioC12SIPDNA_2_FD_185745 | JGI IMG/M metagenome (GOLD analysis project Ga0209722, IMG submission 185745) | Anaerobic biogas reactor microbial communites from Washington, USA - Biogas_R1_A C12 SIP DNA (SPAdes) (version 2) | ecosystem: Engineered > Bioreactor > Anaerobic > Unclassified | place... | reverse complement strand
TGAGAGTGTGGGTAAGAACCTGATCTATACTTGGAAGACGGAGATTTATCCGTCGTGGGAGCCCCGATCCGAAAACATGAATTATCGAAAAAATATGTGACAGCGTGCGTATCTCGTTTCGCGTATTTATCTTCTAAATGACGAGCGAAAAGATCCGAATGAACAGTGCTGGAACTTGATGCAGATCGAAGTGTATAATTATCGCTGTGTCTAAGCGCTGGTTTCGGTTGTCTCGGCACAGTCGATGGATCAAAGCGTATAATTATCGCTGAGTCAAACAGTCAATGCGATCGCGGCGGAAGACCGGCGAAAAAGTGGAGATATTTATCTTTCCTATGAGACCCAGGAACAAAAGTTCGGTATAATAAGTGCATGAAGATCTTGCAAGCCTATAAATTCGAATTAATGCCCAACGGAGAGCAGCGCAGACAAATGAGCCGCTTTGCCGGATCATGTCGGTATGTCTATAATCGAGCTCTTGCCGTGCAGCAGGAAAGCCATAAGGCAGAAGCAGGGTATGTCCGCTATGCCGATATGGCAAAATCTCTTCCGTTATGGAAAAGGGATCCGGATACGGTATGGCTGAAAGAATCCCCTTCTCAAGCACTCCAACAGACTTTGATGGATTTAGACAAAGGCTTTCAAAAATTCTTCAAGAAGCAGTCCGGCTATCCGAAATTCAAAAAGAAGGGACAGCACGACAGCTTCCGTTTTCCGGACGCAAAGCAGATCAAACTTGAGGAAGATAACCAGCGTGTCTTTCTTCCCAAATTAGGATGGATACGCTACCGCAAGAGCCGCAGTATAGAAGGATCGATCCGAAATGCTACGGTCAGCCTCCGCGGGGAGAAATGGTATATCTCCATCCAAACGCAAAGGGACGTAGAAGAACCGGTACATTCCTCTCAATCCATCGTCGGAATAGATGTCGGCATATCAAAGTTTGCAACGCTCTCTACCGGGGATGTGATCGTACCGATCCACAGCCTTCGTCAGAGAGAAGAAAAGCTTGCCCGACTCCAGCGTCAGCTCGCCAAGAAGAAAAAAGGAAGCAAAAACGCTAAAAAAATCAAGCGGAAGATCCAGAAGTGCCATATGAAAATTGCTAACATCCGAAACGATCACCTGCACAAGACAACAACCATGCTCTGCAAAAACCACGCAGTCATCGTTGTTGAAGATCTGCAAGTGAAGAAAATGAGCCGTTCAGCCAAGGGTACAACCGAATGCCCCGGCACGAATGTCAAGACAAAATCCGAACTGAACAAGTCGATTCTCGATCAAGGCTGGGGTGAGTTTGTACGACAACTCACCTACAAGCAGAAGTGGAAGGGCGGGCACGTCATTTTGATTGCGCCTCATTACACCAGTCAGCGTTGTCATTGCTGTGGACACACCGCAAAAGAAAACCGAACCTCGCAAGCGAGATTCTGCTGTACAGCCTGTGGACACAGTGAGAATGCCGATGTGAACGCGGCCAAGAACATAGAAGCGGCAGGGCGTGCCGTGTTAGCCTGTGGAGAGATGGCAATAGCCGTCTCGGTGAATCAGGAACCCTCCAAAGCGATTCAGGCGTTTGCCTGAACGCAGTAGGAATCCCCTTTCTTCAGGGAGGGGAGGATGTCAACAAGTCACCCGTCGACTGCCGAAAGCACAGCGGGAGGACGTGGCTATGGAGCTTCGAGAACTCATCAGCGATATGGCTGACGAAAAGGGCAGCGTCGAATCAGCGCTGATCGCCCTGGGCGACCCGGCAGAATTTGCTAAAAAGTATAGCGGAGAAAGCAATTTTCTGATTGGGCCGACGTATTACGCAACGTACTTGACCGTATTGAAAATCGCAGTCATGTGCACGGCGATTTCGGTGTTTGTCATTGTGCTACTTCAGGCCTTGTTCGAAGGCTACTCTGCCAGCGACATTGCCGACCTTTCGGACGGCATCCGAGTCGGAGCGCGGGCCTTTTCGCAAGGGCTCGGCAGCATGATCAGCTCGGTCATCGGCGTATTTGGGAGCGTCACGCTGGTGTTTGCCATCATGGAGCGCCAGAAGGTCGACCTCGACGAAGCCAAAGAGAAGGCATGGACGACGGCGGATCTTGCCGACAAGCCGACCGGCGAAAAAAGCGTGTGGACACCGGCAAAGCTCACTGCTGTCCCATCGAAAAAAGCACTCGTTCCGAGAAGCGACAGCATCGTCGACATCGTGTTTTCGATCATCTTTGCGGCGCTAATCATCTTTGCACCACAGCTCATGGGCATCACATGGTTCAAAGACGATGTTATCGAGACCATCCCGATTTTCAATCTAGACAAATGGAACATTATTCTGCCGTTTCTTTTAATCAGCTTGGCGATTGGCCTGGCGGATGCCATCTTGAAGCTCATCATCGGACGTTACAATATCAAGGTCATGGTGAGTACAATTGTCACAGGCGTTTCGCAAGTAGCAATTGCCATCATCGTATTGAAGTTTTTGCCGGTCTGGAATCCGGACTTCGGCCGAGGGTTGCAACAGTTTTTGGACGAAAATCCAAGCGATTTCGTCTGCGCGACCTGTTTTGACGGGATCGGGTTTTCGAATATTCTATTGACCTTCATCATCATATTTACCGCCATCGATATTGCCGTAACCGTTTACAAGACAATACGGTACGGCAGCGAAGCAGAGAAGGCGGAACAAGGATTGCAAAATCAATGAAAATCCTTCAGAATACTGAGGCAACAGAAATGAGCAAATACGAGCCGTTGTGGCACCATCTCGAAAAAGACCGTCGCGAGCATTTTCGCATGAGTTTTGACGACAAAGCATCGGTTCTGGGATTTGATTTCCGATCGACCACTCGTTTTTGAACGCGAAAAAGGAAGCCAAAGCCATCGGCTACACCGTCGGCAAAATATCGCTCAAGGAACAGTTTGTGACATTCAAAAAACTGGAGGAGGCCCAACCATGAAGCCACAGAGTATTTTTGACAGGATTGTTGATGCACTGCAGCCCGACGGCACGTTGCCGAGAGATTTTGAATTGGCGCAATCGGAGACTGCCGAGATAGAGGGTGGGAGCGTGCGCGTGGGCGCGAATGTTAGCGAATCGGAACCTGCGGCAGAGTCAGCGGCCGATCCAAACAACCCCGGCACCGTCGGCACCGCTGGCGACCCGGGTGCCTCACAAGATACCGGCTTCCCGAAAGTTGTTCGTTTCGCAAACGGCGCAGAAGACGGTATACGCATCTACCACTTCGGCGTCACCGAAGCTCCCGATATTGCGGCAGAAGTATCGAAGATCATCCGTAAAGACGTCAAAAAACACGGCACCAAGCCGAACCCTCGACTAATCGAACTCGTCCGGACTCACACGGCACTCAGTCTGGTCGATCATCTCATACAGGACATCAGCGGCAACAGCCGCGGCATTATCCTAGCAAACTTTGCCGCATACGCGTGCCGCCTGGCGTTTGAATCTACGGACAAAGAGCTCGTCAAACTGGGCGTCGCCTTGCTGGGCATCATGGAAACCGAGGGTGAAGAAGAAATCACCCAAAGTCTATTGACACTTGCCGCATGCGACGAATTCACACTATACGTCGTGACCGCGCTCATGAATCGCTCAGATACAGACGAACTCCTCTGGCAAATCGCGAAAAACGTTTGCGGCTGGGGCAAAATCCACGCAGTCGACCGCCTAGAGCCTTCGACCGAAGACATCCGCAACTGGATCCTTCGCGACGGATTAAGCAATGACGTACTCGACGCCTATCTCGCCCTGACCGTGGCCGAAAAAGGCGGACTCATCGACGTCCTTCGCAAAGACACCATCGACGAAGAGCTATTTTCGAGCATCCTCGCTATCGTTGACGCGCTCATAGACGAAGGCCCGGTGGCCGGCATTTCGATGTACGAAAACGCCGAAGAAGCGCTGGAGCAATTCATGCGGCACGTAGAATCGCGCCCCGGGGCACCTGAAATCCGGAGCATACTGACCCGCCTTCTTGAAGTGCTCGAAAATCCGGGCGAGCTCAAGCTTGCACCGGAAGTGACGGAGACCTTAAAGGGAAAAGTGACGGCACGGTTGGGTTAAGTGGATAGTGCCGGGGAAATAGTGTGTGCGGGTGGGCGAAAACGCCGCGTCGCGAAACTACCGGCAAAACCTCTCCAAGACACTTTTGCCGGTAGCGAAAGATCTCCGATCTATATTTCTACATCAAATGTGTTTAGCGGCTATTCTTTGATACAACGAAAATATTTATGATCATTTTATGATCATTTAAGGATTAATAGTAGACCCAAGTAAAATAGTATTGTAAAATCATTAAGATGTAGTTATTCAGTGTACTGCATTACGCTCGGATATAATAATAATTATTTTACAAAATACCATATATTTTCCTGCCCATTCGATTAACGAAGGCGAGAAAATCGCCATTTTTTGAGCCAAAAATATCAAAGTATGTGAGGTGTATCTCTATGAGTCGAAAATTTTCCGCATTCTTGGTTGCAATGCTATGGGTCATTAGCTTATTTCCGACGGGTACTCTGTCTGCCGCGGAACATACGATTTCTGATGGTGCGTCAATTAACATCGGAGACTATGCTACGGGCGATATTTTTCGCGTAGATGATAATGCAAGTGTCACATTTTCCGGTACGAATACAAATATTCGGATTGTATGCGGCTCAAATGTGACGCTTACTATTCGTGATCTCTCAATCACCAACGATTATTATTTATTGGACTCTCCTATAACCTTTTCCGGCACGGGCAATACGCTCCTTCTGGAAGGTGTAAGTACGATTGATGCAAGTAGTATCCCATGCCCGGGCATTCAAGTCGAAGGGACGGCGACACTTACAATCAACAGCACATCCGATCCGGCAGGGTCTTTGTATGCGACCGGAGGCGGAAATGCTGCAGGAATCGGTGCTGGAGATGGCATTTCCAGCGGATTAATAAGCATCTCCGGAGGCACGATTGATGCGATTGGGGGGGAATATGGCGCAGGCATTGGTGGTGGAGATCATAGTTCCTGCGGTACGATTAGTATCTCCGGCGGCACGGTCGACGCGACTGGGGGGAGATATGGTGCAGGCATAGGTGCAGGCATAGGTGGTGGATATTTAGGTTCCGTCGGGACGATTAACATCTCCGGCGGCACGGTCGACGCGACCGGGGGGGATTATGGTGCAGGCATTGGGGGTGGACAGTTCGGTTCCGATGTCACGATTAGTATCTCCGGCGGCACGGTCGGTGCGACCGGGGGGTACTTTGGCGCAGGCATCGGTGGTGGAAATTATGGTTCCGGCGGAGCGATTAACATCTCCGGCGGCACGATCGACGCGACCGGGGGAGCTTATGGTGCAGGCATCGGTGGAGGTGGAACTGGCTTTTCCGGCGGCACGATTAACATCTCCGGTGGCACGATCGACGCGACCGGGGGAGCTTATGGTGCAGGCATTGGTGGTGGAATTCATGCTTCCGGCGGAGCGATAAGCATCTCCGGCGGCACGGTCGATGCGATGGGGGGGCGGTCTGGCGCAGGCATCGGTGGCGGAGACAGCGCTTCCGGTGGTACGATAAACATCTCTGGCGGCACGGTCGATACGATCGGGGGGGAATATGGCGCAGGCATTGGTGGTGGAAATTATGGTTCCGGCGGAGCGATTAACATCTCCGGCGGTCAAGTTTTTGCCACAAGCAGCGGCGGCGCGCAGGATATCGGATTGGGTCGTTCTGCTTCTTTAGGAACAAGCGCTTTATCCATCTCCGGTTCTGCAGCGGTGTTTCTGCGCAACGATAGTTCTCTGGAACCTGTTACAGATCATACGCATGAGCCGATTACGGCGCTTGATGGTGGTGCAGTCTATGGCATTACGGTGCCTGCGGTGTGGACGCCAGATTTTGGCGCGTATCTTCATTTCAACACATTGTCTTTTAGTGCGAATGGTGGTACGGGCAGTATTGCGAATATCACCGATTTGAATGGCAGATCCGTGACTATTCCGGCGGCGGATGACTTGACGCGCACGAACTATATTTTTTCCGGATGGAATACGGCAGCGGATGGCAGCGGGACGTCTTTCATGGTGGGAGATTCTTATACGCTTTCTGAGAATAGGGACATTTTCGCGCAGTGGAGAGCGGTTCCGATGCTGTCGGCATCCTCGGAGTCTCCCATCGAAGTGGGCGAGAGTGTGACGTTGACACCGAATATTACGGGCGGCACTTGGGATTTTGATGCGACGGCTTGGGCGCGTGATGGATATGTTTTTACGGGTCGTTCCGCGGGCATTTATACGATTACTTATTCGGTTGAGGGTCAAAGCACTACGTTTGATCTCACGGTAATTCAAGCGGCTACGCCGACTCCGACAGCAACACCAACGCCAATACCGACAGCGACGCCCACGGCGACCCCGACGAGCGCACCAACTCTTACCCCGACGCCTACGACGACGCCCACGGTGACGCCCACGGTGACACCGACACTTACACCGACCCCGACGAGCGCACCGTCTCCAACCCCAACGCCTACGACGACGCCAATTATTGCGCCGGCGAATGCTCAGGGCAACGATGGCCAGGGTGTTGCGAAAACCGGTGAAGCACCGGAATCGATGCCTCAAATCGCGGCTTTTGTTGGACTGGGTGTGGCCTTGGGTTGCGGCGGATTACTGTTTGCGACGCGGAAGAGACGGGCACGGAAGGCGAGCAAGTAGGGGATTCGATTTCCGGCAAGCGGAGATAAACGTGATGAATTTCTCGGAGCTGCTCCTATGCTGCGGCCTCGTAGTTTTCGTGCCGTAGATAATGGGCGTAAAGAATGCGCAATTGAAAAATAATGGTAGTCCTCGGACTAATAACAATTATCATGATCCGCGCTGACATTCATAGCACACTGGTCGTCATAGCGATATACGCGACAATCGTCTCCGTCATGTTTTATAAATTCTATACCCGCAAGAAAAAATAATCGTGAAATCTTTTCACGGTTGCACAAAATCGCGATCGCTGCATTGTTGCCTGCACGAAAATTGTCTCAGGCTACGCGCCTGCCGTGGTGAGAGTTCTGTAGCTCGAAAATAAAGTCTAAAACCCACCAACCCTCTCCGTCAGGCCGTATTTTCGGGCGCGCTCGCTCTTGCCGGTAACCCCGGCTCTCCGTAAGCCTGCCGCGTCCCGAAAATACCGGCAAAACCCTCGGGCTCGCTCTTGCCGGTAATCTCGGCAAGCCTCATCCCGGCCCCCTCGGCGCGAGCCAAGGGATTTATCAAATCAAATTAAGCAGCATCATATAGACGGATATAACTCGTCCGCGTATACTGAAATGGATACTCGAACTCGATTTCAGAACCGAAGGGAGTAGACGTTTATGAAATATGAGATTGTGACCCATTTCCCCAACGACATGATTTTCAAGGAGTCCGGACCGCTGGTCTCGATATATCAGCCGACTCACCGGCGGTCTTCGGAGAACAAGCAGGATCCGATTGTTTTCAAGAATCTTCTTCGAAAAATCGAGGCGTCGCTCGCGCAAGAGGCGAGTGGTGACAGTTCTGAGGCGCTTTTGAAGCCGTTATACGAGCTCCGTGATGATTCGGATTTTTGGATGCACGCACACGATGGGATTGCGGTTTTCGCATCGAAAAACCGTTGTGTGGTTTATCTTCTTCAGACGCAAGTGAAGGAATACGCGGTGGTCGCGGAACGATTTCACATCAAGCCGCTGATTCGCGCTTTTCAGTTTCCGGGGGACTATCAATTGTTGGGCCTGAGCCGCGAGAATTTTTGCGTATATCAGGGCAACCGATACGGATTGGAAGAGGTTTTGATTCCGCCGGAGACGCCGAGAACCATGAAGGAAGTGCTGGGCAGCGAACTGTCGGCGCCGTATTTGTCGCACGGTTCTTACGGCGGAGCGCGCGGGACGACGATGTACCATGGCCATGGTGACGTCAAGGCAGAGATTGATAAGGACACCGAGAAGTTTTTTCGCTACGTCGACGCATTTGTTTTCGATAACTACTCGAAAAAATCGAAGTTGCCCCTGATTCTCGTCGCGCTCAAGGAGTACCATACGGATTTTCGAAAAATCAGCAACAATTCGTTTCTTTTCGAAAAGGGCATTCATAAAGCCGTCGACGCCATGGATTCAGACGAGTTACTGGATCGTGCGCGTGCTATCATCGAGGCAATTCATGCGGATCGTGTTAGCAAAACTGCAACATCCTACGCCAAAGCCGAGGCAGAGGGCATGGGGTCAGCGGATCGAGTCCGAGTCGTTCGTGCCGCTTTTGAAGGTCGGGTAGAGACCCTTCTGATCGAAGCGGACCGCGTCGTGCCGGGCAAAATCGATTTTGAGACCGGTAAGATGCAGACCGGCGACATGGATCACCCGCAGTTCGACGACATTTTGGACGATCTGGCGGAGTTGGTGCTTTCCGGCAACGGCACCGTTCTCGTTCTCGAGAAAGAGGCGATGCCTTCAGACACCGGCATTGCGGCGATTTACAGATATAAGTAAGAGCGTCGTCTGACGAGAATCTCGGTCGCGAAAAAGTAGCGCAGAAGTCCAATCAGACGAATGCGTGCATTATAATCATCGCTAAATGTTACGGTAGACTAAGTTCTTGCGTTACCCCTTTGACAATTCGAATACGCGGTCGCACTGTGCCGCGATCTCGGGGTCATGAGTGACGATGATGATACCGGTGCCTTCGGCATGAAGTTCTTTGAGTATGTCCATGGTGTTTTTTTCTGCGGCAGCATCCAGGGCGCCGGTCGGCTCGTCGGCCAGAATGATCGCGGGCTTTCGGACGATTGCGCGGGCGATGGCGGTGCGTTGCTTTTCGCCGCCCGATAGTTGCGGCGGGTATTTGTCTTTGAGGTCCAGGATCTCCAGACGCTCCAAGACTTCAAGGACCTTCTTCTTGCGTTCGTGGGGCTTGGTCGGCGTCTCCCAGAGGGACATCAGGACATTTTCATACACGGTGAAATCGTCAATGAGCGCGAAATGCTGAACGATGAAGCTGATGTTTTTTGCTCGAAAACGAACGCCGTCCGACACGCTCCGAAAACGCTTTTCTTCGCCGTTAAAAAGGTACCGGCCGCTGTCCGCAAAATCGACGGCGCCGATCAGGTTGAGAAGGGTGGTTTTACCTGAACCGCTCTTGCCCGTGATCGCGAGCATTTCACCGGCGTTGAAAGTGAAATCGAGATTTATGAGGACCGGAACGGCTTTATTGCCGCGGCCGTAGCTTTTCGATAGTTTTTCGAGTTGAATGAGTGCCATAGTTTTCTCCTACTCGCCCCCGGCGCGAATGTTGTAATCGAGATTGATGCGACCTAGTGTCGGAATAATCGGAATATATGTGATGAGCAAAGCCCCATAGTGAAAGAGCAACAGTTGCCACATTGGGATGAGAAAGGCCCGGTATTCGGTCCAGGAAAGCATGAGTGACGGCAGCAGGGCAAGGCTTCCCCAGAACAAGAGGTCAATGAGTATAGATGTCATGATTTTTCCGAGCGGGATGCCCGACATCAGGAAGATGCAGATGTTCGGGGTGTCTTTGCGCGTCCTGCGAAGAAGGACCGTGCCCACGGACAAGATGGCCAGAGAAGAGGTCAGTATGGCAAGGACCGACAATAGGACCAGGTTCTTTTGCGACACGATGGTTGCATCGATGACTTCATTCATGTTGACGGGTTGAATTGAAAACGGATAGAAGCCATACTTCGCGGTAATCTGATTGAGTTTATCCTGAATGTCCAGGTTTTTGTCGTGCGGGACAATCACGCCACCACTCAGAAGCGCCTGCAAACGGAACTCAGACCCTCCTTGATCTGCGAATGCGGCAGGCAAAACGAAGGTTTTATTAATATCGACGTCACCTTCCTGCACAACCGTAAATGAATCTTTTTCCAGGATGCCGATGACGACCGCTTGCCGATCGAAAAAGTTGATCCCGTCCATCGTGTTACTTGAGGTGATCACATCACCGACATTGAGATAGGGAGATAATTCCGATCCGATAATCACCGGTGACGGACCGTCGATCTCTTCAAAATCCGCATCTTCAAAATTTCGGCCTTCGGATACACGAAGCCCGTTTTGCGTCATATATGTCGGGCTATAAAGCAGCATGCCGCGCAACAAGGTATCGCAGAAATCCGAGTAACCGAATTCTTCCATAAATTCTTCGGGGATTTCAGTCGGGAACCCATCGCGGCTGTATGGAATAGAAGTCAACGAGAAAGTTTCATAGGCGACCCAGTCCGGGGACTCGAGAATATCCCTTTGGACTTTCTGTGCAACGTCGTATAATGTCGATCCGGGAAGTAATTCACCGAACTTCGTGACGTCTTGAAGATTGATGGCGACGCGCTGCGCGCGCACAGTGCCCGACAGTTTCTGGTCATAGGTGTGCTGCGCGAGCGTATAGTTATGAAGCATGATAAAAAAGATGGCGGTACATACAGCCATTTCGATAAAAATCAGCAAGTTGCTTTTCCAATGCGCAAAGGACATTCTTCGGATGTTTCGCAAAATAAAACTCATGCTTTTCGAATGACCTCCTCAACATGAAGTGTTCGAACCCGAAATACGATCGGTATGGTGCAAAGGAGCAGGAGCAAAAGGCTGATCGCGCACCAGAAAACCAGATCCCGGAATACGAGCGAGACGGAGAGTTGAAAATAGCGGAGTGAAAGCACGACGGAAGAAACGATCGCTCCCAAACCGATCCCCGCAATGCCAAAAGCAAATATCCGACCGTAAACATGCCGGAAGATTCGATTAACGGAAATGCCGGATAAGAGCATGACGCCGATCTTTTTGTTCTCGGCGGATAGCGTGTAAGTTAGTATGCTCAGATACGTAAGAACGATGAACGCAAAAGTCAGAACGGTCAAATGTTGCTTCAAATAGACGCCTCCTGAGACCAGGTCGGTCAAGGTCGTGGGCATATCCATTCGTTTCAGCTCGGTTCCAATCTCTTTCTGCGCAAAGACTTTCATGGTCTCGAAATTTTCCTCGGGAGTATTTGTCTTGCCATCCACAAAAAAACGGATCCCATTGAGTTCGGTGAATGGTGCCGATCCGATATTAAAGAACCGAAGGGAATCCAGCGTGGTCGGATACGAAAGCCCTGCCACCCCGATCACTTTATACTCGACATCGTTATAGCGGATATAGCGATCTTTTCCCACCTCATATGTCTCATCCATATAGTTCGAACCGATCACCGCGAGCTTCTCGGAAGACAGGCATTCGGACGGTGTGAAAAAACGTCCGGATACGACCGGCGGAAGTGTCGGCTCTCCGCTATAAAACACATATCGGGTATCACCGTCATGAACCGCCGCCAGATAGTCACCGGTTCCCGCGGTTAAAAGGCGCTCGATAACGGATAATCCGGACGCATCCCTTGTATTCGGAAGAGTCTGAACAGCCTCGGGAGGAGGTGTAATTGCAGCGATATATTCTTCCAATTCTTCCGGGGATGATGGCATTCCCTCCCCGTCCAATTCGGAGTAGTGATTAAAATCGAAAACTTCTCCGGTATTAAACTCTATGTGAGTGTGAAATTCCGGTTCGGGCTCTCCGGTTTCAATATTAAAAAACACTGCCGACCGGCTGATAAATCCTCGGCTGACCTGTTGGTTATAGTCGTATTCTTTTCCGGTGCTCATGTAAAAAAACGGAATAAACATGATACTGAAAAAGAGAAGAAAGCTCGAAAATCCTATGTATGAAAATGCTCGTTTCATATTGCATTCCTTTCAGCTATTGTATACATAGAATCTCGAATCAAGGCACAAACAATAAATAGTAGATACAAATAATAAATTATAATGTCAATTTTACCATATTTATTAATGACTTCAACATTATAAACCAATTCGCATTGACCAATCACAATCCAATGATCACAGGCGGCACGCTCCTGAGCGAATACCTGCTGTTTGTCGACATGTAGATTCGAAGGGTTGAATTCCGCATGTAAGAAACGATATCGTTTGAGCTTGGCGCGTGCCCGCAGAGTCCAAAATGCCGACTAAACGGAGCATCTCGATGATTTTGGCGGCGCTGACCCTCTTCATCACTCGGGCGATAACGGCGTGATGTGAGTTATAGATTGGATATGTTCTCGCTCGCGCGCTCGGAGAGGATTTTCCCGTTCTTTTTCGATTTCGCCGCACGAAAAAGCAGCACCCACTTCAAGTCGGAGCTGCTCAATCATTCGGATACTAATGTCGATCCATCGGAGTTCTCAACCTTGCACAAACGTAAGCGGTAAACTGCACACACATATCAAACCTTGAAAACATATGTAAAAGTTATCTCCAAAGGAAAACGGAGGTAGGAAACATGCTGCATAATGAGAAACACAAGGAATGGGAACAGCGCATAGATGAATTTCAACAAAGCGGTTTGAATATGCGTCGTTGGTGCCGGGAACAACAGATTCCATACGAACGGATGAAATACTGGAAGAATCGGCTCAAGGATGGGGCTGCGCTAACAAGCAGTGACTCTGGAACGGCCGCTTCGCCAACATGGGTAAAAGTTCCGGCAGTCTTTGAGAAGAAAGCACTACAATGCGCTATGATCTGACCTGCCCCAAAATTCCAAGAATAAAGTCATTTATTTGCCTATTTTGAAAATTTCCCACCCAATTATTAAACCTTTTTGTATTTTCATCCGTCATATATAATAGAGACGCTTTTTGCGTATCGTATTCAAACTATAAGGAGAGAAAAAATGGAGAAAAACTTAACGGAATTAGTTGCAGCAGCACAGAAAGGAAATAATCTTGCATTTGAGAAGCTTTTCGAGGCGACAAAAAACGCGGTGTACTACACTTGCCTTGGATTTGTTAAGAATGAAGCGGATGCGAAGGACCTGATGCAGGAGACTTATATCACTGCTTTTCAGAAGATTGAGGGTCTGACACAGCCGGATCGATTTACCGCCTGGCTATATCGGATCGCGATCAATAAGTGTAAGGATTTTCTTGCCGCGCGAAAAGCATGGATTGTCAGCTCCGATGAGGCCGACGAGATTGAGAATATTCCGGACACGGATCTCGAATCCTTGCCGGAGAACTACATTGCGCAAAAGGATCAGCGTCATGTCCTTCTTCAGATTATGCAAAGCAATTTGTCGAATGTGCAGTATCAGACCATCTTTCTTTTCTACTTCAATGAACTTTCCATAGCCGAGATCGCCGGACTCATGGATTGCTCGGAGAATACGGTCAAATCGCGCCTCCATCTTGCGAAAGCAAAACTCAAGGAGGGCATTACTATGTATGAAAAGAAAAACGACGACAAACTGTTTGCCGCATTGCCGTTTCTTGCCCGATTTTTCCGCGCGGAGGCCAGCGAGCTTTCTGTTCCTCCGGTACAGGTGGATCTTCTGGATCTTGCCCGAAAAGGATCCGGTCGCCCGGGTTCTTCCGGCTCGTCAAGCTCGGCCGACGCGTCTTCCGGCAGCTTTGCGTCCGAGGGCTCATCCGCTTCAGACAGCTCATCTGCGTCGCAGGTGAATCCGGCAAATGTGACTCAGGCATCGCAAAGTGTTGCTAACGGTGCCGCTAACACAGCTGCATCGGCCGGCGTAAAGGCCGGAGGATTTTTCGCGAGTGCCGGAGCCAAGATCGCGGTCGCTATACTATGCGCCGTTATCGTGATTGGAGGAATTGCGGCCATAGCGAATATGGTCAAAAATCAGTCCCGGGACGATGACAGACGGTCCAATAAATCAACGACCAATGAAGTCGTAGAATCGGATCGTGATAACGATATCGTCGGAACACTACAGAGCAACGATATCAATGGGACAGAACAGAGCGAAGATATTTCCGGAGGCGAGCTGACTCCTACGGAAACGGAAGCAACGGTAAATCCAAATGAGGCAGTTTATGAGGATCAAGGCGGGTTAGAACTGTTTTATAACTTGGACGAGGTTGATTTTACCATAATCGATATTGCAGACCCTAACAGTTTGTTTGATCCAATCTATGTACTTACTTCGGATTACATCATTGCCGGACTGAATGACGACGGGACTTTGAATGAACCTCGTATGGTTGCTCCTCAATCTGTAAGATTGTCCGATAATTGTAATAGTCTAATCGAAAATGAAGATGGCACCTATACTTTCTACAAAGAATTCAAAAAGCAGGACGGAGAGATCGCATCCATTGAAGACTCCACTCCGCTTGAGGGCATCGACCTGAATAATATTGGCTATATCAGCACGTGGTGGGCTGCAGAAGAACCGATATTCGCTTTCTATCTTGATGGCTCAACAGTGATGTATACGGATTTTCTAGAGCCGGCAAAAGCTTTGACCATAGAAAAGTGGCTATCGGAGGAAACTTTAGGTTTCGGTGTGCGCGACTTGTATACTGATTATTATTTGGGCAGTTATGTTCTTCTGGAAAACGGTGAAATATACAGTATCTCCGGCGTTGGAAAGACGATTGAGTATTACGGCTCTGGCACAATTGCAAGCTCGGACTATCCTGATGTAACGGGTGTATCAAAAGTATATGATTACGGGCAATATGAGTATTCTGATTCATATATATACGAAAAAATTGGGGATGATAAAAATATACATATTCGCGAGACTTATCGAGATGGCGAAGCTTTCGTGATCTCTTTGCCAGAAAAATACACTACCGCTGATATTAGCTTGGTTGTGACATCTAAGGAGGGTATTCTGGTCGAGTTCTCCGACAGATCTATATATGTCGAGAATCCCAGTGAGGAAGGACAGCTGATTTACTGTGAAGAATTAACTTTGCTGAATCAATCAGGCCACATATTGAAAATAGCCGGGGATGATGATTTATTTGTGCTTATGGATGATCATCATCTATATACAATAGACGTATATGCTGTCGAAAGAATCGCAGACGGGGAGTGAGAGTCATTTTCTTGCACTTGCATGGTCATTAGGTCGGTCCAAAGTCATAGCTTATGATGGGCTCCCTGCAAACGGCGGGGAGCTTTTTCTTATTGTGCCGGGTTGCGTCACAGAACAGATTAATCTGTTAATTTTCGCAATTTCGAATCTCCTCGTCTGTAAGAGAGTTCAATGTCTATGCAGTTATCTTGTCTATTACTTTAACAAGCGCTTGAGTAGTCCGCGCGAAGTTTAGCCAGCGTTCCGGCTAGTGAGAGCCAAGGAGTGAGAATCCCTATAAAGTATCATATGCACGCAGGCGAACCGGTGAACCTACTCAAATGCACCAAGACGCGGATTGAGTAGGCTCGTTAATGATAAAAAACGCGCTTCGGGAGGCTGGCGAACCTACTCAAATGCACTCAGACGCGGATTGAGTAGGCTTCTCAATGACAAGAAACTCGCTTCGGGAGGCCGGTGAACCTACTCAATGCACTCAGACGCGGATTGAGTAGGCCCGTCAAGGACAAGAAACTCGCTCCGGGAGGCCGGTGAACCTACTCAAATGCACTCAGACGTGGATTGAGTAGGCTTCTCAATGACAAGAAACTCGCTTCGGGAGGCCGGTGAACCTACTCAATGCACTCAGACGCGGATTGAGTAGGCCCGTCAAGGACAAGAAACTCGCTCCGGGAGGC
>Ga0209722_1002190_pt1 | contig 15614 bp, 15 predicted proteins | sample BioC12SIPDNA_2_FD_185745 | JGI IMG/M metagenome (GOLD analysis project Ga0209722, IMG submission 185745) | Anaerobic biogas reactor microbial communites from Washington, USA - Biogas_R1_A C12 SIP DNA (SPAdes) (version 2) | ecosystem: Engineered > Bioreactor > Anaerobic > Unclassified | place... | reverse complement strand
CACGAGGTGACGGTGCCGGTGGCCGTCGAGGGAGCCGAACCCGGCGACGCCATCGCCATAAGGATCAAGGAGGTGGTGGTGACGTCCATCGCCACGGCGTCAGGGAACGACACCGCCCCAGACGCCAGTCGCTTCAAGGGCGACCCCTACGTGGCGAAGCAGTGCCCCTCCTGCGGGGCCTATCACCCGAAGACGGTACTGGAGGGAATAGGGCAGGGCGCGGTGCGGTGCGCAGCCTGCGGCGCCGAAATTTCGCCCTTCGCCTTCACCAGCGGGTACACCATCGTCTTCGACCACGAGCGGAAGCTGGCGGTGACCCTAGATAAACAGGGAGCCGAGAAGGCGGCGGGGGATTCGCAGCATTACTCCGCCAAGCCGGACCATTCCATCCAGAACCCCATCCTCACCTTCGCCCCGGCTGACCTCGTAGGGGTGGCGACCCGGATGCGCCCCTTCCTGGGACAGCTCGGGACCACTCCTTCCCTGCCGTTCCCCGATTCCCACAACGCCGGGGACTTCGGCGCCTTCCTCGTGGGTGCGCCCCATGAGTATGCCAAAACGAAGGAAGAGCTTTCCTGCCGCACCGACGGCCACATGGACGTGAACACCGTCCGGGCCGGGGCGGTGCTCATCTGCCCCGTGAAGGTGCCCGGCGGGGGCGTCTACGTGGGGGACATGCACGCCTTCCAGGGAAACGGCGAGATCGCCGGTCACACAGCCGACGTGGCAGGGGTGGTGACCCTGCAGGTTTCCGTGATCAAGGGACTGACGATCGACGGTCCCATCCTGCTGCCCGTGGAGGAGGATCTCCCGCACCTGGCGAAGCCCCTTTCATGCGGTGAGAAGCACACCCTGAAATCGCTGGCGGAGACGTGGGGCGTGGCGAAGATGGAGGAGGATGCCCCCGTCTGCTTCATCGGCACCGGGGCGTCCATGAACGAGGCCATCGACAACGGCCTTGGAAGAGCGTCTTCCCTGCTGGACATGCCTCTGCCGGAGGTGAAGAACAGGGCCACCGTGGCCGGGGCCATCGAGATCGGACGGGCGCCGGGCGTGGTGATGGTCACCTTCCGCTGCCCGGTGGAGAAGCTCGAGCGGATCGGCCTCATGTCTTTCGTGAGGCAGCAGTACACTCTTTGAGAAGTTCCCCCTTCACGAGGCAAGGAAGCGGAAAGCGCCGGGTTTTCCGGCGCTTTTTTTCCTGGTGTTGCAGCAGCCGTGGGTTTTCGGCATACGGGTGAACTTTCCTTTCTTGCAAAAACGGTTATCATACCCGATAATGATGGAAAACGATTACCCTCTCCTGTGGAGGCTCGGCCGACATGAACGGAATTTCGAACCCCATGAACGGAACGGACGAAGAGAGCAATGGAATTCCCGCCCTCCTTCTTTCAGAGGAGGACAACGTGGTCACCCTTCTTTCCCTTGCGGAAAGAGGGGACGAAGTCCGTATTCTGTCAGGCGGCGGAACTCTTGCCGCCGCAGACTCCATCCCCCTTTATCATAAAATGGCCCTGCGTTTCATTTCCCGGGGTGAGACCGTCCTGAAGTACGGCGTGGCCATCGGCCGCGCCAGGCAGGATATTCCCGCAGGCGCCTGGGTCCATCTGCACAACCTCGAAAGCTTTCTCGATGAAAAATCGTCTTTCCTGGACCTTCATACGGGTGTTGATACCGGGAGGCGGTACGAATGACTTCCTGGACAGGGTATCTGCGGTCCGACGGATCGAAGGGCATACGGGACTGGATTCTCGTTGTCCATACTGTGGAATGCGCCCGGTTCGTGGCGGAAAAAATCGCCTCCGGGGAGGAGAATGTCTGCTGTATCGGCTACGATCCCTGCAACGACAACGATTATGCCATCCGCCTTCTGCTGGCGCTGTCCCGCCACCCGAACGCCGGTGGGGCACTGTTCGTGGGGCTGGGGTGCGAGTACACCCAACCCCGAAGGCTCGCGGAGGTAACGGAGGCCTCGGGACGGCCCGCTGACTGGTTTTTCATCCAGGACACCGGAGGCACGCTCACGGCGGTCGCCGAGGGGAAACGGCGCCTGGCCGCCCTGAAAGAGCGGGTGGAGAAGAACAGGAAGCCCGTGTCCATGGGATGGCAGGATCTGTCGGTGGGGTGCGAGTGCGGCGGTTCCGACGCCACGAGCGGCCTTGCGGGCAATCCCCTGGCGGGGCGTTTTTTCGACAGGCTCGTGGACCGGGGAGGGACGGCGGTGTTCGAGGAAATGGCCGAACTGGTCGGGCTCCTTCCGGAGCTTCTGCGGAGGGCGGAGACCCCGGAAGCGGCGGAGGAGATCCGGGCGGCCTACGACAACATGGTGCGGTACTGCACGTCCGTCCGCCAGTATTCCATCTCCCCGGGAAACTTCGCCGGAGGTCTTTCCACCATAGAGGAGAAGAGCTGCGGGGCTTACGCAAAGTCGGGCTCCCGGCCCATCCGGGGCGTGATACGGGTTTCAGAACGGCCTTCCGGGAAAGGGCTCTGGCTGATGGACAGCCTGCCCGATCCCTATTTCATGCAGTTCGGCTACAGCAACCCCCATGATACCGAGGGTCTGATGGACCTCCTTTCGGCAGGGTGTCAGGTGCTTTTCTTCGTGACGGGGCGGGGAAGCCCCGTGGGGGCGCCCCTGGCGCCGGTGGTGAAGATCACCGGGAACAGCGGTACCTTCCTGAAGATGGAAGAGGACATGGATTTCGATGCGGGGCCCATTCTTTCGGGAGAAACGGGTTTCGATGAAGCAGCCCTTGAACTGGAGAGCCTTGTGGAAAGAATCTGCCGGGGAGATCGCTCGAAGAGCGAGATCCTCGGCCACAGGGAATATGCCATAGGCTGCAAATTTCAGGATACCGGCCGGCCCCGGCGCTGCTGAGGAATGCCGGAAATTCCGGGGAAGGGATGTGATGAAGGAAAACGGGGATCCACAACCAAGGTTTCAAGGCGCATGCACACTTCCGGGGAACGAGAGACGCAATGTACATCATTTACTTCAGGAGGGAATGCCATGTTCGGAAAAATGACACGAATCGCTCTGTGCTTCGCCCTGGTTTTCAGCCTTTTCGCGGGGGCACAGCAGGTTGCGGCGGCTGAGTACGAGGTCAAGATCGCCTATGAGAACAACCCGGGAGAACCCACCGACGTGGGTGTCCAGGAATGGGCCCGGATTTTGAAGGAGATCAGCGGCGGCAAGGTCGAGGCCGTTTTGTATCCCAGCTCCCAGCTCGGCGCGAAGAAGGATGTCCTCGAGATGATCCTCATGGGAAGCAACGTGATCACCATCGCCGACGCCGGGTTCCTCATGGACTACGTGCCCGACATCGGGATCATGTATGCCCCCTACCTCACCGACACCTATGACGAGTATTTCACGCTGGTGGATTCGCCCTGGTTCAAGAAGCAGATGGACGCCGTGGCGGGACACGGCTTCGAGATCGTCACCGCCAAGTGGATTTACGGTGACCGGCACCTTCTGGCCAACAAGGCCGTAAAGACCCCCAAGGATCTTGCCGGGCTGAAGATCCGCACCCCCAACATGAAGATCCTTTCCAAGACCATCGAATACATGGGAGGCATTCCCACTCCCATGCCCCTCGGCGAAGTGTATCCCGCCATCGCCCAGGGAGTGATCGACGGCGCCGAGAACCCCTATCCCGTTCTGTGGGGCGCCAAGCTGTACGAGAAGGCGAAGTTCCTGACCCCCACGGGGCACGTGAAGAACGTGTCCATGTGGCTGGGCAGCCATAAGTATTTCGCGTCCCTTCCCCCGGAGATCGCCGGTTTCATCAAGGATGCCGCCGAAAAGGCGTGCCTCTTCGTGAACGAGAACGTGAAGAAGGATGACGTCAAGGCCATCGAGAACTTCCGGAACGCCGGAGTGGAAATCGTTGAGCCCGACATGGAAGCCTTCAGGAAGGCCGTGTTCCCCATTTACGAAGAGCTGTGGGGCAAGGAGCTGTACGAGGAAGTCAAAAAGAACATGACGAAGTAGAAAAGGAAATCCGCCGGGCGGGAGGGGATCCTCTCCCCCCGGCGGGATCCTTTTTCGGCCGCTGCGGCGGACCATTCCCCGGAAGTGTGCTTTCGCGGCCTTTGAAGTTTTTATTTTTATGACCTGGAGGTTCGGGCCAAGGTGAAAACCATAAAAAAACTGCTGTATCACGCGGATGACATCGTGGCGTCCGCGGCGCTCATCGTCCTGGTGGGCAGCACCATCCTCGGGGTATTTTACCGCTATGCCCTGAGTGACCCCCTGGACTGGGTGGAGGAGGTCAGCCTCCTCTGCGTGGTCTGGTTCGTGTTCATCGGCGGCAGCTCCGCCACCAAGAGAAACAGCCATGTGGGCATTGACTTTGTCATAGCGCTTTTCCCCGCTCCGGTGCAGAAGGCGGCCTTCGTCTTCGTGCAGATTCTGTGCTATGCCGTGCTTTCCTTCATGGCCTGGTGGGGATGGATGCTGGGGCTCCAGGCACAGCTCAAGGTGACCAACATGCTCCGCATTCCCTACACCTATATCGACCTGGCCGTTCCCGTGGGGTGCATTCTCATGATGATCCACCTGGCTGCGGGAACGGGGCGGAACTGGAAGACCCTTTTCGCCGGTAACAAGGAGGCGGCATCATGATCGTCGGTCTGACCTTCGCGCTCCTGCTGGTACTTCTTTTCATCAATGCCCCGGTGTTTGCAGCGATTCTCGGCAGCTCCATCTTCTATTTCGTCGCCAATGACTCCCTCTCGTGGATGATGGTGGTCCAGCGGACCATCAGCGGCCTTGAGTCCATTCCCCTCCTGGCCGTTCCCTTCTTCGTCATGGCGGGAGTGTTCATGAACTACACCGGCATCACCAGCAGGATGATCCGCTTCGCCGAGGTGCTGACCGGCCACATGCCCGGCGGTTTGGCCCAGACCAACGTGGTGCTGAGCACCCTCATGGGGGGACTTTCCGGTTCTTCCCTGGCGGACGCGGCCATGCAGTCCAAGATCCTGGTGCCGGAGATGGAGAAGCGGGGCTACGGCAAGGCCTTCTCTTCGGCGGTGACGGGAGCTTCGGCCCTCATCACCCCCATTATCCCGCCGGGCATCGCCCTTATCATCTACGGCTTCGTGGGAAACGTGTCCATCGGGAGGCTGTTCCTTGCCGGGGTGGTGCCCGGAGTGATGACCTGCCTCTTCATGATGGTGGTCGTTCACTTTATTTCGAAGCGGCGGGGCTATCTGCCCATCTACGAAAAGCGGGCGGGAATCCGGGAAGTGTTCCGGGCGTTCCGGGAGGCGTCGTGGGCCCTCTTCCTCCCCGTGGTGATCGTGGGAGGGATCAGGTTCGGCGTGTTCACCCCCACCGAGGCGGGGTCCATCGCCATTCTTTATGCCCTGGTGCTCGGCACCATCGTCTACCGTGAGATGACCCTGAAGGACCTGAAGACGGGCCTTATCGAGACGGTGACGACTACGGCATCCATCATGCTCATCATCGCGGCGGCATCGTCCTTCGCGTGGATCCTCACCTGGGAAAGGGTGCCCCAGATCACGGCGAACTGGGTGCTGACCATGGTGTCCAGCCCGGGAGTTTTTCTTCTCCTGATCAACGTCTTTCTGCTGATCGTGGGCATGTTCATCGAAGGGAACGCCGCCATGCTGGTGCTCATCCCCATATTCATGCCCATGGTGCAGGCTCTGGGGATTAACGACGTTCATTTCGGCATGGTGTTCATCTTCAACATGGCGGTGGGATCCCTCACACCGCCCATGGGAACGGTGATGTTCACCACCTGCTCCATCACGGGAGCGAAGATCGGCGACTACATCAGGGAATCGGTGCCCTTCTACCTGGTGCTGCTCTTCTGTCTTCTGCTGATCACCTACATCCCCCAGATTTCCCTGTTCCTCCCGAATCTGCTGTTCAACTGATTTCCGGACCTCCGTTCCGGGTGTGACAACCATCGAGGAGATGAAGACAATGAAAGCGTTCTGCATCGACGAACCGGGCAAGTATTCTTTCAGGGACATTCCCGTTCCCGTACCGAAGGACGGGGACGTTCTTCTCCGCATTAAGAAAGTGGGGTACTGCGGCAGCGACCTGAACACCTGGCGGGGCCTGAACCCCCTGGTGAAGTACCCCCGCATTCCGGGCCACGAGATCAGCGCCGTGGTGGAGCAGGTGACACCGGGCGTTCCCGCAGATGTGAAGGTGGGTGACATCGTCACCGCCATGCCCTACACGAGCTGCGGGAAATGCTGGTCGTGCCTCAGCGGGCGCCCCAACGCATGCAAAAACAACGAGACCCTCGGGGTGCAGAGGGAGGGGTCCCTGACGGAGTTCATCGTCCTGCCATGGGAAAAGATCGTGAAGGGCGGGACGCTCGGCCTCCGGGAACTGGCCATAGTGGAGCCCCTTGCCATCGGCATCCATGCAGGCAAGCGGTGCGACCCGAAGGAAGGGGACTGTATGCTCGTCTTCGGCTGCGGCATGATCGGCATCGGTGCCGTCGCCGAGGGAATCCGGGCAGGGGCGAAGGTTATCGCCGTGGACGTGGACGATTCCAAGCTCGAGATGATGCGCTCCATCGGCGCGGCCTTCACGGTGAACTCGAAGAAGGAGGACCTGCGGGAGCGGGTACTGGAGATCACCGGCGGACACGGACCGGCGGTGGTGCTGGAGGCTATCGGTCTGCCGGAGACCTTCGTCCAGGCGGTGGATCTCGCCGCTTACTCAGGACGGGTGGTTTTCGTGGGATACGCGAAAGCCCCCGTGACCTTCGACACCAAGTATTTCATCCTGAAAGAGATCTCCATCCGGGGTTCCAGGGGGTCGGGCCGTCCCGATTTCGAGCAGGCCGTGGCGTTGCTCGAGTCCGGCGCCTTCCCCGTGGACAGGCTCATTTCGGCCGAATTCCCCTTCGAAAAGGCCGGCGAGGCCATGGAACAGTGGAACGCCAATCCGGGAGCTGTATCCCGGATGATGATCTCCCTCGACTAACGGAGTTTCGAAACAGCCTGCGGGGAGGAGAAGAAACGGCCCCTTCCCGCAGAAAGAAGGAAAGGAAGAAGAGAATGCCGGCCATTTCTGATGTGCGCATATTCCGGGCGGTATCCCCGCTGAGCCGCCCCATTGCCGACGCCACCCACTCGCTGACGGAAATATCGTTTTACGTGGTGGAAGTGGAGACGGAGAGCGGCGTAACGGGGCAGGGGTACCTGCTGTCCTTCCATTATTCTCCCCATGCCATCTCCGGGGCCCTGAAGGACATCCGTCCCCTGGTGCTCGGTCTGGAGCCCCACGAAACAGGCGTGCTCGCCAAACGGGCCGCGGCGGAGCATGAATATTTCGGCTGCGAAGGACTCCAGAAGTGGGCCCTCGCGGCGGCGAACGTTGCCATGTGGGACTGCCGGGGAAAGATGCTCGGGGCGCCGGTGTGGAAGCTGCTGGGGAGCACCGTGTCCCGGGTTCCCGTCTACGGCAGCGGAGGGTGGCTTTCCTACACGATCGAAGAACTCCTTGGCGAGGTCACGGAGTACATGCGCCGGGGGTTCAACGCTGTGAAGATCAAGGTGGGCGGAGGCCTGGAGAAAGACCTCGAACGGCTCCGGAAGGTCCGGGAGGCCGTCGGGCCGGGACTGAAGATCATGATGGATGCCAACCAGGGGATGAACCTCCAGGACGCCCTCGCATTGTCGAGAAAGGCGGAGGAGCTGGACATCTTCTGGTTCGAGGAGCCCATCGACCACCGGGATTACGAGGGATATGCCGTCCTCCGGAGCAGAACCTCCATCTCGCTGGCCATGGGTGAGCGGGAGTACGATACCCAGGCTCTGAAGGCGCTCATCGAGCGCCGGGGGATCGACCTCTGGCAGCCTGACCTGATCCGCATCGGCGGCGTGGAGGAATGGCGGAATTCGGCCGCCCTCGCCGGGGCCTATTCCGTCCCCGTGCTGCCCCATTACTACAAGGATTATGACGTCCCCCTGCTGTGCACCATCCCCAACGGCGTGGGTGCGGAGTCCTTCGACTGGATCGACGGCATCATCGACAACACCATGAGGATCGAGAACGGGTTCGCCTATCCCCGTACCGGCCCGGGCTGGGGTTTTTCCTTCAGGCGTGAGAGCCTGACGCCCGTGGAGTAGAGGTCGTCGAACGGACATCTGAAATTCGGAGGAGCGTGGCTGAATGAGCGGCATGAAGGCGCGGACGACCATGAAGGACATCGCCCGGGCGGCGGGAGTTTCTTCCGTGACGGTCCACAAGGCGATTTACTCGAAAAAGGGCGTGAGCAGCGAGACGAGGGACAAAATCCTGAGGCTCGCCGAGGCCATGGACTATTCGGTGAACGCCGCCGCGTCGTCCCTCAAGCGTGGTGCTCTGCATATTGCCGTGGTTCTTCAGAGCGTCTCCAACCCGGTGAATTATTTCTTCCGCAGCATGTGGGCCGGAATAGACAAGGTTGAACGGGCCCTTCTCGACTACCGGGTGAGACTAACCCGCTTCGAGTGCGGCGACGACTGGGAAAGCCAGGAGAACATCCTTGCGGGCATTGCGGAGCGGAAGGATATCGACGGCGTGGTGATCCAGTGCTGGGACGAGACCCGGCTGAACGGAACCATCAACCGCCTGTACGACCTTGGCGTCCCGGTGGTGACGGCGAATTCGGACGCCGTGGGATCCAAACGCATCGCCTGCGTATCGGGCCCCAACGAAAGGATCGGGAGGCTTGCCGCCGAACTGCTGCGAGGGTTTCTTCCCGACGGCGGAAAGATCGTCATGATGGGAGGCAGGCCCGGAGTGGAGATTCACAACGCCCATCGGCGGGGATTCCGGGCCTTCATTGAAGAGACCGGATATTCTTTTCCCATAGTGGAAGTGGCAGGCGACGGCGATCCCGGGCAGGTGAGGAAAGACTTCAGCCGGGCCCTGAACGGGATCGGGAGCGGCGGCGTCTACGCCATCACCTCCCGGGACACCCTCCTCGCCTGCAGGGAAATACAGGAACGGGGCCTCGCGGACAGGGTGCGCCTTGTGGGCAGCGACGTGTTCCGGGAGCTCGTTCCTTTTTTTGAGCAGGGTGTCCTCCGGGCGACGGTATGGAAGAACCAGCAGGCCCAGGCGGAACGGGCCGTCCTCGCGCTCTACCGGTATCTCACGGGGCGGCAGGCCGAGTGGGAGCCCATCGGCATCGGGGTGGTGCTCCGGAACAACCTGGAGGATTTCCTGCAGGGATAGGGAGTGGTGGGAATGAAGGTTGTCAGGGCAGAAACCTGGCTGTGCAGACGTGATGCCTCGTATTTCGACAGCAAAAGAACGGTGGGGGCCCCCATGCCGTGGGACGTGGTGGTGCTCCGCCTGAGTACGGACGACGGGTTTTCGAGCACCGTGGGGTGCCTTGCCGCCCGGTCGGGAAAAGTGGTGGAGGACTACCTCCACGAGACCATCCTTCCCGTGGTGCTCGGACGGGACGTCCACGACCGGGAGGCCGTCTGGCACGAATACTGGACGGTGGACCGGCACCTGACGTTTTTTCCCGTCTATCTGCCGGGCCCGGTGGACGTGGCCCTCTGGGAACTGGCGGCTCTCCGGGCGGGACTGCCCCTCTACAAGTACCTGGGAGGATACAGGAAGAGCCTGCCTGTGTATGCCAGCGGCCTGTTCCACGATACGGCGGAGGAGTATGTCCGTGAAGGGACGTATTACCGGGACCGGGGAATCCGCGCCTACAAGGCCCATCCAGGCGGTCCGTGGCAGAAGGACATGGAGATCCACCAGTCCCTCCGGGACGCCCTGGGGAAGGACGTGACCCTGTTTTCAGACCCCGTGGCGGAGTATACCCTCGACGAGGCCGTGAGGGTGGGGCGCCACCTGGAAAAACTGGACTACCGCTGGCTTGAGGAACCCTTCCGGGACTTCGAGCTGTCAAAGTACAGGCGGCTCTGCGAGACCCTGGACATCCCCGTGGCGGCCACGGAGACAACGAGGGGAGCTCACTGGGGAGTGGCCCAGGCCATCGCCCTCGGAGGAGTGGATATTGTCCGCGCGGATGTCTCCTGGAAGAACGGCGTGACGGGCACAATGAAGATTGCCCACCTCGCGGAGGCCTTCGGGATCAACTGCGAAATCCACACCACCACCATGGCCCTCATGGACGTGGCCAATCTTCATGTCTCCTGCGCCGTCCGGAACTGCGAGTTCTTCGAGTATTTCGTGCCGGAGGAGAACTTCCGCTTCCCCATGAAGGACCCACTGAAAATATCGGAGGGGGGCTTCATCGATGTGCCGGAAGGGCCGGGCCTCGGTGTGGAAGTTGACTGGGACGGCATTGACAGGATGTGCGTCTCCCGCAGGGAGACCGTATTTTCAGGCTGAGCCCGGGGACGGGCCGGAAGAACGAAATCGGGAGGTTGTGCCATGCAGTGGAGCAGCGACAGGGAACTTTTCGCCCTGATGAAAGAGAAATTGTACACCCCGGTGGTGGGGGACATCCTTGACGCCATGGGATACTATCACCAGTTCCTGCCCCAGGCGATCCGCCCTCTGAGGGATGACATGAAACTGGCCGGCCGGGCCATGACCGTCCTCATGATCGATGTTTTCGGCGTGCAGAAAAAGCCCTTCGGCCTGCTCACCGAGGCCCTGGACCAGCTCGAGGAAGGGGAGATCTACCTTGCCTCGGGAGGCAGCAGGCGATGCGCCTACTGGGGCGAGCTGCTCACGGCGGCATCCAGGACGCGTGGCGCCGTGGGCGCCGTGGTGGACGGCTGGCACAGGGACACGCCCCAGGTCCTGGAGCAGAACTGGCCGGTGTTCAGCATGGGGTGCTACGCCCAGGATTCTTCGGTGCGGACCCAGGTGGCGGACTACCGGTGCAGGCTCGAGGTGGGGAACGTGACCGTTCTTCCCGGGGACATCGTCTTCGGCGACGTGGACGGCGTTCTGGTCATTCCCTCGAAGGTCGCCGACGAAGCGGTGGAGAAGGCCCTGGAGAAGGCGGCGGGAGAAAAGACGGTCCGGAAGGCCATCGAGGCCGGAATGAGCACCACGAAGGCCTTCGAGACCTACGGGATCCTCTGAGGATCGACGGCAGGGCATTGAGAAGAGAGAAGGGATGACAATGACGGAAAAGTTCAGCCGGTTCTCCCTGGAAGGAGAACGGGCCCTCATCACCGGCGGAGGTACGGGTATCGGCTTCGGGATAGCTGAGTCCATGGTCAGGGCCGGTGCCCATGTAGTGCTTGCCGGGCGCCGGGAAGAACTGCTTCGGGCTGCTGCTGAAAAGCTGGGCGACAGGGCCGGGTACATTGCCGGTGACGTGACGGATACCCGGGGTGCCGAGGAGTTCGCCCGGACGGTGGAGGAGCGGTTCGGCCCCGTGTCCATACTGGTGAACAACGCCGGAATCCACCACAAGCAGCCCTTTCTGGAGACGGCCTTCGAGGACTTCGACAAGGTCCTGCGGACCCATGTGAGCGGAAGCTTCGTCATGTCCAAAGCCTTCGCGCCGTCCATGGCTGCCGGGAAGCACGGACATATCCTCTTCATCGCCTCCATGACCACCTTCATCGGCATGCCCCAGGTCATCGGCTACACGGCCGCGAAGAGCGCCGTGGGAGGCATGGTCCGGGCCCTGACGGCGGAACTGGCACCTCTGGGGGTGCGGGTGAACGCCATCGCCCCGGGGTGGATCAACTCGGAGATGATGCACAGGGCAGTGAACAGCGACCCGGAGCGGAAGGCGAAGATCCTCGGGAGGACCCCCATGGGCCGTTTCGGCGACCCGGAGGACATCGGCGACGCGGCGGTCTACCTCAGCAGCCCCGCGGCCTCCTTCGTCACCGGGGTGATCCTCCCCGTGGACGGCGGCGCGGTGACGGGCTTCTGACGGGACCTGTGCCGTCAAAAGGAACAGTGAAGGGGAGCCCGAAAGGGCTCCCCTGTTTTTCCCCGATTTCCGGCCGGCTGCAGAAAGGACACTGTTTCCCCGGAGCGCAGACGTTCCGGGGATGAGCGACGGCCATCCGCTCACCTGAGCCTGTAGGTTACGAAACCCTTGTATTCCTCTCCCTGGACGGCGGGATCCTCGTTGAGTCTGGAGAGGACCTTTTCAGCTTCTGCGTTTCCACGGGTTTTGAGAAAGGTTCCGATCTCGAACTGGTTCATGGGATGGCGGCGGATTATGCCGAGTACGGCATTGTAGTCGTCCTTTTCGCTGCTGAAGAAGCCGACTGAGACAAGCTGGTCTATGGAAATGCCGCCGAGGATTCTGACGGCCCGGTCCATCGTCTCCGGCGGAACGGGGCGGACGTTTTCCTCCGCAGGGGGCCGGACGGGGGTGTTGATATAGAGGCGGCTGTACCTGACTTCTTTGAGGAGATCCTTCATCCTGTGCAGGCTTTCGTCGTCGTCGTTTATTCCATCGATGACCATCGTCTCGATCCACAGCTCCCCGGTATACTCACGGGAGAAACCGGCAAGCCCGCGGAAGCATTTTTCAAAGGTCAGACCGGTCCAGGGCCTGTTGATTGTCCGGAACGTCCGTTCATCGCAAGCGTCCAGGGAAGGGAGGACGATATCCGCATGGGAAAGTTCCTCCCGGAGGCTTTTTTCATAGAGGAGCGCCCCGTTGGTTATCACTGCGACCGGTTTTTCCGTGTACTTTTTCATTTCCGTGATGAGGTCCCCGATGCGGGAGTAAAGAGTCGGTTCCCCCTCCCCCACGAGGGTTACCGCATCGAAAGAGGCGCCGCAGGTCAGGGCGGTGCGGAATTCGTCCACAATTTCCTGCAGGGGGAAAAATTCGGACCTCCTGTTGGTCATTCTGTCAGTTCTCCCGAGCTGGCAGTAAATGCACGAGTAATTGCAGGTTTTCTTCGGGATGGGGCTTATCCCGAGAGATTCCCCGAGTCGTCTCGAAGGGACCGGGCCGTAGACGCATTTGTGGTCGCTCATTTTTTCGCTTCCTTTCGTTTGTGCGGCACATTGTTCCGTTTGAAAGATGCGAAACGTCCTGCCGCCGTTATGCTATCCACTTCCTCCGTATATTCCAGAGGCTTGCCGCGAAAAGCGCGGTGCAGAAGAGGAGCAGCAGCCCGAGATCCAGCAGGAGAGGCATGGTGTTGCCGCCCCCTATGGCTCCGTGGAGCAGATCGGCCCCGTATGTCAGGGGAAGGCAGAAGGAGATGGGCCTGAGGAGCCACGGGAGCCTGCTGATCGGGAAGAAAAGACCGCACAGGAAGATCATGGGAAACCGGAAAAAGTTTGAGAACGTCTGGGCCTCGAAGACCTCGCTGACGGAGACGGCGATGAACAGTCCCAGGAAAGTGGACGCCACGGCAATGAAGAAAACGGCGGCGAGAAAAACGGTCCAGAAAATCCCGGAGACATCGGCAAAAAAGACTGCCATGATTACCGGGATGAAGGCGTTGATCACCCCGAACACGATGGCGCCTCCCGTTTTGGCAAGCATGAGGACGTTCAGGGAAATGGGGGCCAGAAGAAGGCGCTCGAAGGACCGGTTTTTCTTCTCGAAGGTGACGGTGACCGAGAGCATGGAGGTGGTTCCGAAAAGGATCGAAATGGCCACAAGGCCGGGGAGAAGGGCCGGAATGCTTTCGAGGCCGCTTCCCGACCTGATGAAGAACATCCCGGTCCATGCCAGGGGAAAGATGATTCCCCAGCTCACATTGGGCGGCTTCAGGTAATAGGTCCGCATGTCCTTTACGAAGATGTTCCAGAATGCCGTCAGGGTATTCATCTGCCGCCACCGTTCCTTTTCTCTGACTCCATGGCATGTGCCTCGATTCCTGTGATCTCGACGAACACGTCCTCAAGGGACGGCCGAATTCTCCTCGCCTCGAGAACCACCGCCCCCGCCTCTTCAAGAAAACGGACCACAGGGCCGACCGGTACGGGGGAATCCGCCTCCGCGCGGATCATGTATTTTTCGGGAAGAGTGAAGGCGAGCGCCGGGAATGAGGAAGCCAGACCTTCCCGGACGGTGTCCGGCAGACTTTCACAGGTTAGGTGGACCACGTGCCTGTTCCGGACCGGCTGCAGGAGGTTTTCCACCGTGTCGGTTTTTACGATGCGTCCCGAAACGATGAAGGCGATGCGGCCGCAGAGGCGCTCCGCCTCCTCGATATAATGGGTGGTGAGAAAGATGGTCGTACCTGAATCGTGAAGTTCCTGTATGAGAGAACGTACCTGGCGGGCGCTTGCCACGTCGATTCCTGTGGTGGGCTCGTCGAGGAAAAGGATGCCCGGGCTGTGCATGATGCCGGCCGCTATGGTGAGCTTCCGCTTCATTCCCTTGGAGTAGCCGCCGAACTTCCTGCCGCCCGCACCGGCGAGGCCGAAGGAATTCAGGAGCCCCCGGGCCCGGGCTTCCCTGTCCGCTTTTCGCATGCCGTAGAGTGCCCCGCAGAAACAGAGGTTGTCGAAGCCGCTCAGCTCCGGGTACAGATTGCTTTCGTCGGGAACCACTCCGATAAGATGCTGTGCTCCCCTGGGATTCTCAAGGCAGTCTATGCCGCCTATGCTGAATGTTCCCGAATCGGGCCGGGCAAGCCCGGTGAGCATGTTGATGGTGGTCGTTTTCCCTGCACCGTTGGGGCCGAGAAAACCGAAAAGTTCCCCCTGATGCACTGAAAAAGAAATCCCAGCGACCGCTTCCACTTCACCGAAGCGTTTTTTCAGCCCGCTGACGTTCACTGCGTCCGTCATTCTTCACCTCTCCCGAGAAAAGTCTGTGCTTCTCGGACCATCTCTTCCAGCTTTCCGGCATTCAGCCGGTAATGGATGAAATAGCCCCTCCGTTCCGGCGTTACCAGTTCCGCCTCCCGCAGGATCCTCAGGTGCTGCGAAACGGCTGCGGCTGTCATTTTCAGGCTGCATGCGAGGGCGTTGACGCACATGGGACGCTCCCTGAGAAGATTCAGTATCCGGAGCCGCGTATCCACGGAAAGAATCTTGAACATTCCGGCCAGGCTTTCTGGACTGGTCATGGCATCTCCTTTGATTAAGTATTTGCTAAATTACTTTATTCCTATTCCGATGAAGGGTCAAGGGGGCAGGGGGTGGAATCAGGACGAAAATTCCGGGTGTGGTTCAGAAAAACGCCCGAAAAGGGGATGTATGGAGGAATGCCTGAAATTGCCGAAATATAAAACCAATACTACAATAATACGTGCAGGAAGACAGCACGAAGAGCAGGGAGGGATGGAGATGCCTGATAAGGCCAAAAGGTCAGCATTAGTCCTTGTATGGGCGGCACTATTGATTTTCTGTCCGGGGGGGGCTGTCCGCGAACGGGCAGGAGGTCTCGGTGACGTATACCTTCCCCCTGGAGGGAGATCGGCTTGTGCGGCTGGATTTTCCGGTCATAGTGGAGTTTACGGGACCTGCAGATCCGGAAGGCTTTTCCTTCGCCCTTTCCCCCGATCCCGGCGGATGGCAGGAGAAGTGGGAAAACGGAAACCGAAGGGTGAAACTGATACCCTCGGCGGGTTTCGCCAGGGGAACACGGTACGAAGCGAGGATAAAGGCAGTGAAGGAGGCTAAGGAGCATGTTTTTTCCTTCTTCGTGTCCGGGCCTGATTCCGTTGCCCTTATCGATGAAGCGGAG
>Ga0209722_1002182_pt1 | contig 15671 bp, 8 predicted proteins | sample BioC12SIPDNA_2_FD_185745 | JGI IMG/M metagenome (GOLD analysis project Ga0209722, IMG submission 185745) | Anaerobic biogas reactor microbial communites from Washington, USA - Biogas_R1_A C12 SIP DNA (SPAdes) (version 2) | ecosystem: Engineered > Bioreactor > Anaerobic > Unclassified | place... | reverse complement strand
AATCACCGCCGCTTGCATGGCGAGATCAACCACGTCCCGCCTGTCGAGTACGAGGCCGCCTACTGGGCAAATCACTCGGCGGCCGACTACCGTGAGACACCGGTCCTCGCTGAGGCTGGAACCAGATAGCTGAGCCTCCGCCGAACTCGGGGCGATTCAAGGGTACGACGAGACCACGGGCGAGGTTCTCATCGAGCAGCAACTTCGACTCCGGGAAGCGCTCGCCGAAGTCGGCGGCGTTACTGCCCTGCGCGACGTGGCATCGCACCCATACTGCAACGAAAGTGTGTGATGTTGCGGTGGTGGCTGGCGCAGGCTCCGGCCAGGCTGGCTTGTCGGCCTGGTGGAACGGTGCCAGACGTGAGCGGGTCGCGATTCTGCTTCCCAGTACTCGGCCGCGTTCCTCCTCCGAACTCCGGCGTTTTGTTAACAGAATGCTCCGCCGACACCCGCAGGTCCTTCTTCCTACCCTCGGACTGTTGTTAACAGACCGCAGGCGGATCGAGAGCTTCCATGCAGGTAGCAGCATAATTTGACTGGAAGGCTCAGTGAGGGCGGGTCACATCTTATGGGATAAGTAGATCAGCATCAATTACTCCAAAACTGGCTTAACTAGTTAACAGTTGACTCCGCGTCCCACACCGGTCTACAGTCATCGTCAACGGATGCGACGAAGGAGGACCCCATGGCGCTCAGCTCTGCAGCGATCGTGACGCGACTGGCCGGTCACGCACCGGCACTCGCCCTGGATGTGCCGCCCATCCCGGCTCCGGCCCGTGCTTGCGGTCGCGCCGTGCACTTCATCGATATTGAGAACCTCTGCGGGACACCGCATGTGCGAATCTTCGAGGCCAAGCGCGCGATGCGCGACTACCACGCCGCGGCCCAGATCGCCGAGGGCGACCACGTGATCATCGCCAGCTCACACCACAATGCCATCGCGGCCGGGACCGCCTGGCCCGGGGCGCGTCTGCTGGCCCCGAAATCCGGCCTCAACGGTGCCGACATCGCCCTGCGCGAAGCGATCCGCACCGAACGAATCGCGGAACGATTCGATGTTGTCTGTCTCGCCTCCGGTGATGGCGGATTCGGCGACGACCTGGCTTTTCTCGCCAAGGGTGGTGCCGAGACCCACGTCTTTGCTCGCAAGCGCAGCTTGTCGGCCGCTTTGCGTCTGGCTGCCCACCGAGTGACGACTCTGCCCACCGCCTCACATGCATAGGACCTCGCCTTGACTACCCCTCTCGTTCGCGCCGCCGACATCGCCGCTATCGCCGGTGTCTCGCGGGCTGCTGTGACGCAGTGGCGCAAGCGGCACAAGGACTTTCCGGCGCCGAAGGAAGGCCTCGACTCCGAGAGTCCCTTGTTCGACCGCACCGAGGTCGAACACTGGCTCGAGCGAACCAATCGCCGGCGTACGCCCCGCCGGAGCGAGCCCACACCCGAAGTGCTCGCACAGCGCGCGACCGATCATCTTCGGGGGATCTCCGACGAGCAGCACGCTGCCGACCGGGTCGGGGCTGCTCTGACGGCCGAGTACATCACTCGGGCTCTGCATTCGGGCAGCGCGCTCGACGGGCCCGCCGCCGCGGTTGGGCAGGTCGACCGGCCGGATCGAACAACACCCTCCACGCTGGCGAATCTGTCCCACGAGGAACTGGCCGAATGGCTGAACTTTCTCGGTTCCGCCTCCCCGGAGCTGTCCTTGGCGCTCAAACCTCTCTCCGAACCCACCGGTCGGAGCCTGGACTTTGTTATCACCCTCGCTGGTGGGCTTGGGGAGCTGGCTGCGGAGAAATTCGTGGAGATCTACGACGTGCTTCTCCACAAAGATTACCGGCGTAGCTATGCAGATCCTCCCGCGTTGGCGCAGTTCCTCGCCGATCTCGCCGCAATCGACCACGGCACCGTCCTGGATCCGGCGGTCGGTACCGGGATCACGCTGCTGACCGTCGGTGCTCACCGGAACGTCGCCCTCGTCGGTGTCGATCTCAACGCTGGGGCGCACGCAACCGCAGTACGGCGCGCTGTCCTGACCAACCGCGCCATCGACCTGCGGGTCGGGAACTCGCTGGGGGACGACCCGGCAGCCGGGGTGCTCGCAGACGTCGTCGTCTGCAGTCCGCCGTGGGGCCGTCGGGACTTCGGCCCCGACGTCGATCTGCACGATCCCCGGTGGGCGTTCGGCCGCCCCAGTCCCCGATCCGAGGGGATCTGGTTGCAGCACGCGATCGGGCATCTCGAGGCCGGCGGTCGCGCCTTCGTCGCCACCCCGTCGGGCGAGTTGTGGCGCAGTTCGTCGGAGAAGTTGCGGCACGAGCTGTTGCGCCAAGGCACAGTCGAGGCAGTGATCGGTTTACCCCAGGGGATTTTCGAGCCCTACACGCGCGTCCCACCCGTGATCTGGGTACTGACGCGGCCAGGTCAGACCGTCGACCGCGACCACGTGCTCCTCGTCAACGTCCCCGGCCCGATCAACGCTGATGGTGTGCCGGTGTTCGACGCCGCGGTCGAGCAGTATCGAACGTGGCGGCAGAACGGAGCCGTCCACGACACCGAGTACTCGGTCGTCGTCCCGGTACGTGACCTGCTCGAACCCGGGGTCGGTCTGTCCCCCACAACCTGGCTCAAGCGACGCGACGCCCCCACGCCGGAGCAACTCCTCGAGCAGATTGCAGCCGCCCACCGGCTCGTCACCGGTACAGCGATTCCCGAAGCGCCGGCGCTACCGGATTTTCGGCCGGCCACAACGGTGCGTCGAGAAAAGCTGACCGCGCTGCCCGGGATCACCGTTCACCGAGGACTCTTTCTCACCCCGGAGGCGCGGAAAGCAGCCCGATCCGGCACCGGACCCGAAACAGGGGTTCCCCTGCTGACCGGCGTACGGCTGCGCCAGCTCCGCGAAACCGACACTGTCGAGCCGACAGAGTTCGTCTCTCCCCGCGAGGTGCGGGATACGACGCTGACCCAACCGGGGGACATCGTCGTCACCAGTACCGGCACCGCACGACGGATCGAACTCGACGGCTGGGTGGTCGCCGCACCGGATTTTCTGGTCCGAGTCGACCCCACCACGGCCACCATGGACCCCGATTACCTTCTCGCCGTGATCAACGCCGCCACGCATGCCCAGCTCGACGAAGGTATCCGACTGCCCCGCATCCTCCCGTCGGGAATCGATGTTCCCGTCATTCCCTTACCTGCCCAGCAACGACTCGGCGAGACGATCCGCAATCTGGCGAGGACCACCGCCGCGATCGAACACCACCTTCAGCAACGGCGCACCCTGTCACGTCTCCTCGAGACGGCAGCAGGCGCCGGAGCACTCACCCTCCCGGACTGACCGCCACCCGGCGACGCCCGATGTCATGTCCACAGCATCGGTGCCGCTTGCCGTTGCCCACCCACGAACACACACCCTGCCGAACACGAAGGACGAGCTTTCCATGGTCACGACCACCACCGCCGGCGGATCCCGCACGAGCATCGCAGTGCGCGAGCAGCTTCTTCCCCTGCCCACCCGAGACGACGGCTACCGGCAGATCCTGCTGCTCGGCACCACCGGTGCGGGCAAGACCACCGTCGTCCGGCAACTGCTCGGCACCGACCCCGACAACGACCGGTTCCCGTCCACCTCGACCGCCAAGACCACCGTCTCCGACACCGAGATCGTGCTGGCCCCCGGACCGTTCCGCGCCGTGGTCACGTTCTTTCCCCGCGACGAGGTCGTGCGCCATCTCGAAGAGTGCGCGAGCCGGGCCGCGGTGTCGATCCTGCGCGGCCTGGGCCCGGCCCAAGTACGCGAACACCTTCTCGACCACGAGCAGCAACGCTTCCGCTTCAGCTACGTTCTGGGACGCCGAGCCTCAAACCCCTCCGAGACGATCGAGCCCGCCGACAACGACCCGTTCGACATCTTCGACGACCCCGAACCCGACCTCGTAGACACCGCCACGGCCGACTTCGGCGCCGACCCTCGTGCACTGCCCACCATCGATCTTGCCGGCACCGAGGCGGTCATCGACCGTGCCATCGACACCCTGCGCACGCTCGTGGCCACCCACCGCGACGCCGCCCGCCGGGATCTCGGCATCACCGATCCCGACGACGAACAAGAACTCCACGACCTCCTCGGGGAAGAACTCGACCGCCTACTGCACACCGATCCGCGGTTCGACCGGATCGTCGCGTCCCTGCTGACCGAAATCGACAAGCGGTTCACTGCACTGTCGGTCGGCCGGATCGACCGCGGTAACGACGGCTGGCCGCAAACCTGGAGCTGGACCAGTGAGGACCGCACCGCGTTTCTGCGGGCCGTCAACCGGTTCTCCTCGAACTACGCTCCCCTGTTCGGGCACCTGCTCTCACCCCTGGTCGACGGCATCCGCGTCGCCGGACCGTTCGTGCCCGAGTGGAACGACGGTGCGATCCCGCCGCTGGTCCTCATCGACGGTGAGGGCCTGGGCCACACCCCGACCTCGGCAGCGGCCCTGTCGACAGCCGTTGCCGAACGAATCAACACCGTCGACGTGGTCCTATTGGTCGACAACGCCGCCCAACCGATGCAGGCCGCACCCGCCGCCGCGATCCGCTCGATCCTCACCTCCGGCAACGTCGACAAACTCGTCTTCTGCTTCACCCACTTCGACGAGGTCACCGGCGACAACCTGACCACAGGGAAAGAGCGAGCCCAGCACGTGCTCGGCAGCGCCAACAATCTGCTCGCCAGCATCCGCGCCGACTTCCACCCCCGAGACGAACAAGCCCTGCGCCGCCGCCTCACCACCGCCACCCTGTTCCTCTCCCGCATCGACAAGCCCCTCGACCGACGCGACCCGGAGGGAAGATCCTCGATCAAGTCGTTCCGCAAGCTCCTCGCTGTGGTCGACGCCGCGACCGAACGCCCCGACCCGGGCCCGGGCCGACCGGTGTATGACACAGCGAAATTACGTCGCGCCGTCACCGCAGCGATCGGCCAGTTTCACCGCCGCTGGGACGCCAAACTCGGACTCAAACCCGAACGTGGTGTCGCCCGGGAGCACTGGACGCGGATCAAGGCGCTGAACAAGCGCTTCGCAGAAACCAGCGCCGATCAGTACGACACCCTCCGACCGTCGGCGGAGCTACGGGAGCTCATCAAAGAAGAACTCTACAAGCAACTCGAATCCCCGCACAGCTGGAAAGGCCAGCGTCCCGACGACACCGCCCTGTCGGCGATCGTCAACGATTTCGCCCAGGCAGTGGCCCGGAAACTGAACAACCCGATCCGCGAACGACTCTCTGTCGCAGCGCAACCGCAATGGCAGCGCAGCTATGTTCTCCATGGCACCGGGTCCACTCAGCTACGCGCCGAGCACATCGCGCAGTGCATATTCGATTCGTATGTTTCCGATTCCCCGTCCGACGCGAACAGCTTTCTTGCCGACCTGATGACGGTGATCGAGGCAGCCGCCGGCGAGGTCACCGCATCCCTGACATGACCGGCTCTCCAATCCGTCATGGTCCGCGGACGAGTACCTGACAGTTCACCGACACCGTCGACCACCCCCACGGCTGTCGGTGTCCATAGATAGCCTGCAACCTCACCTGAACACGAAGGACAAACCCTGTATGGCCACCACCAACGCCAGCCTGATCTGGAACATCGCGAACCTGCTGCGCGGCCCCTACCAGCCCAACCAGTACGGCGATGTGATCCTGCCGTTCACGATCCTGCGCCGCCTCGACGCGATCCTCGCCCCCACCAAGGACGACGTAATCGCCGAGTACAAGAAGACTCAAGGGTTGGGGATCGACCCGTTCGTGGTGCTCAAGTCGAAGTTCGGGTTGCCGTTCTTCAACACCTCGGTCTGGGACTTCGGCAAGCTCGCCGCAGATTCGGCCGACCTGGCCGACAACCTGCTCGACTACATCGAGGGGTTCTCGGCGAACATCCGCGACGTGTTCGACGGCTACGGCCTCCCCACGTTGATAGCCGAGCTCGACAAGAAGGACCGGCTGTTCCTGATCGTCAAGGAATTCGCGAACGTCGACCTGCACCCCGACCGGGTGTCCGGGCACGACATGGGCTACATCTTCGAAGAACTCATCCGCAAGTTCGCCGAATCCAACAACGCCCAGGCCGGTGACCACTTCACCCCACGCGAAGTCATCGCGCTGATGGTCGACCTGCTCTACGCCGACCAGGACCTCGAGCTCACCACACCGGGCATCGTGCGCACCATCTACGACCCCGCCTCAGGCACCGGCGGCATGCTCTCGACCGCCTACGACCACCTGGTGGAGATGAACCCGGCCGCCAAGCCAGTACTGTACGGGCAGGAGATCAACCCCCGCTCCTACGCGATGTGCAAATCCGACATGGTCATCAAAGGCCAGAGTGTCGACAACATCTACCTCGGCGACACCCTCGCCGACGACGGCTTCTCCGGTCACCACTTCGACTTCCTGCTGTCCAACCCGCCCTTCGGAGTGGAATGGAAGACCCAGCAGAAGAAGGTCACCGACGAACACGAACAGCTCGGCCACGCCGGCCGCTTCGGCCCCGGCCTACCCCGTGTCTCCGACGGCTCCCTGCTGTTCCTGCTCCATTTGATCAAGAAGATGCGCCCCGTCCGCAACCCCGACGACAAGGGCTCCCGCCTGGCGATCGTCCTCAACGGTTCCCCGCTGTTCACCGGCGGCGCCGGGTCCGGTGAGTCGAACATCCGGCAGTGGATCATCGAAAACGACCTGCTCGACGCGATCATCGCGCTGCCGACCGACATGTTCTACAACACCGGCATCTCCACCTACATCTGGATCCTCGACAACAAGAAAACCGAGCAACGCCGCGGCAAGGTCCAGCTCATCAACGCCGTCGACATGTACGGCAAGATGCGCAAATCCTTGGGCTCCAAGCGCAAGCAGCTCCGCGACGAGGACATCCAGCTGATCTGCCAGCTCTACGACGAATTCCGCCACGACGACGGCATCGACGAGCCCGCGTTGTCGAAGATCTTCCCCAACGAGGCGTTCGGCTACCGCACCATCACCGTCGAACGCCCCCTCCAGCTCGCCTTCCACGTCCACGAGGACACTGCCGACCAGGTCCTCGCCGTCAAGGCGATCGCCAAGCTGCCCGACGGCGACCAGACCGCCGTCCGTGACGCGCTCACCGCGCTGATCGGACGGTCCTGGTCGAACCGGGACAAGTGCGTCGCCGACCTCAAGACCGCGCTGAAGGACGCCGGCATGGCCAAGCCCGCCGCGCCGGTGATCAAGGCAATCTGGACCACCGTCGGCCAGCACGACTCCGCCGCCGACATCGTCACCATCAAGGGCAAGCCCGAAGCGGACTCCTCCCTCCGGGACACCGAGAACGTGCCGCTGTCCGAGGACATCGAGGAGTACTTCGCCCGCGAAGTCCTTCCCCACGTCCCCGACGCCTGGATCGACACAGAGAAGACCAAGACCGGCTACGAAATCCCCTTCACCCGCCACTTCTACCGCTACACCCCACCCCGCCCCCTCGAAGAAATCCAGAAAGACCTCCGCGGCCTCGTCACCGAAATCCAGGCCATGCTCGCCGAGGTGGGCGCATGAACTGGCCGGCGTACGAAAAGTACAAGGAAGCTGCTGGCTCAGATTCGATCCCTGATCACTGGCAAGTCGTGAAACTGCGCCATCTCCTGAAGGTCAATCCCTCAGTCCCCGAGAGACTTCGGGCGAATGAGGACGAAATGGCGACCTTCCTTCCGATGGAAGCTGTGGGAGAGGATGGCTCACTCGATACGACACGCGCGCGCCCGATCCGGGAACTCCTCACCGGGTACTCGTACTTCGCAAATGGCGACGTCATCATGGCCAAGGTGACGCCGTGCTTCGAGAACGGGAAAGCTGCCATCATCGAGACACTTCCCACCACAGATGGATTCGGAACATCAGAAGTCACGACGCTGCGGCCCGGCCACGACCTCGACCAGCGATTCCTCGGATACCTCGTTCGATCCGATCGATTCCGGCAGTCCAGCATCGCTGCAATGACCGGTGCCGGCGGACTCAAGCGAGTTCCCGACGAGCATGTTCGCTCATTCCAGATTGGCCTTCCGTCCGTCGCGGAGCAGTACGGCATCGTCGACTTCCTTGACCGCGAGACTGTGAAGATCGATGCGCTGATCGGCAAGCAGGAGCAGCTCATCGCCACCCTGCGCGAGGACCGTGCCGCCACGATCACCCAGGCCGTCACGAAAGGCCTCGACCCGAACGCCGAGATGAAGGACTCCGGTGCATCTTGGATCGGAGAGGTGCCTAGGCATTGGTCTGTGGCGAAGGTGAAGCACGGATTTTCTGTGACTCTGGGCAAGATGTACCAGGGCGAGATGCAGAGCGCCGACGATGTTCAGCTGCCGCATCTCAAAGCAGGGAGCGTCACGGCAACCGGTTTGAGTCTTGACGAACCGATGATGTGTTGGTTCTCCCAGTCTGAGATTCGCTCACTTACCCTTCAGAAGGGCGACGTTCTCGTCGTCGAAGGTGGCGCGATCGGGCGTTGCGTGGTGCTCGATCGGGACCTTGATGGCTGGGGGTTTCAGAAATCGCTGAACCGTGTCCGTGCGTTGCGCGGCGACAACCCAAACTTCCTCGCATATCTCATTGAGGTGGCGACCCTGTGTGGACATGTCTCAATCCTGTGCGGCAAGGCGACCATCCCACATTTCACTGCGGAGAAGGTCGAAGCTTTGGAGTGGCCGCATCCGTCCGTCGATGAGCAATTGGCGATCGTTGAGTATCTTGACAAACGGTGTACCAGGATCGACGCGCTGATCGCGAAGTCGAGCGAGATGATCGAGGTGTTGCGGGAGTATCGGTCGGCGTTGATCACGGATGCGGTGACGGGGAAGATCGATGTGCGGGGGGTGGCGTAGTTTTGCCGCAGCATCATGAGTCGGTGCTCGAGGACGAGATCTGTACCCATCTCGCCGGCCACGGTTGGCTGTATTCGCCGGATGACACTGGCTATGACCGCGAGTTGGCGTTGTTTCCGGAGGATGTGTTCGCCTGGTTGGCGGACACGCAGCCGGCGGAGTTCGAGAAGCGGGTCAAACCCGACGACACCCCGGAGGCGCGAGAGAAGGCGAAAACTGCTCTGTTGCAGCGCCTGGTGAAGGCGTTGTCGGCTGATCTGAAGGCCGATGGCGGCACGTTGGCGGTGTTGCGGCGCGGGTTCTCCGACTTCAATGCCTCGTTTGCGATGTGCCAGTTCAAACCCAATTCGGGGTTGAACGTGACGACCGCTGCCCGCTACGGGGCGGTGCGGTTGCGGGTGATGCGGCAGGTGCACTACTCGACGTCGAACACGAAGAAGGCCATCGATCTGGTGTTCTTCGTCAACGGTATCCCGGTCGCGACCGCGGAGCTGAAGACCGATTTCACGCAGTCGGTGGAGCATGCGATCGAGCAGTACAAGAAGGATCGGGCGCCGAAGGGGGAGCCGCTGCTGACGTTCGGCAAACGCGCCCTGGTGCATTTCGCGGTGTCGAACAAGCAAGTGCACATGACCACCCGGCTCGATGGGCCGGGAACGGTGTTTCTGCCGTTCAACCGTGGCAACGGTCATCGGGCGGGGAATCCGCCGAACCCGCACGGTTCGGCGTCGTCGTATCTGTGGGAGACGATCCTGCAGCGTGATACGTGGCTCGAGATCCTCGACCGGTTCCTCCATTTGGAGGTGTCCGAGCGCCGGGATCCGGTCACGGGGAGGAAGACCCGCAAGGAAACGCTGCTGTTCCCGCGGTTCCATCAGTGGGAGGCAGTCACCCAGTTGGTGGCGGCTGCTCGGGTGGAGGGGCCGGGGCACCGGTATCTGATTCAGCATTCGGCCGGGTCGGGGAAGACGAACTCGATCTCCTGGCTCGCGCAGCGTTTGGCGAGCCTCTACAACGAGCGCGATGAGAAGGTGTTCTCGTCGGTCATCGTGGTCACCGACCGCACGGTGCTCGATGCGCAGTTGCAGGAGGCGATCCACCAAATCAACCGCACCACCGGCGTCGTCGCCCACATCGATGGCCTCACGGGCTCGAAATCCGGTGAGTTGGCGGATGCGCTCGAGTCCGGCACGCACATCATCATCGTCACCATCCAAACCTTCCCCTACGCGCTGGACGCGATCTCCGACCGGAAATCCTTGCAGGGGCGGTCGTTCGCGATCATCGCGGACGAGGCGCATTCGTCGCAGGCCGGTGGGGCGTCGAACAAGCTCAAGCAGGTCCTGTCCCAGGCCGAGTTGGCGGAGGTCGCCGAGGGCGGTGCGGTGGCGGCGGAGGACATCCTCGCGGCGGAGACGAAGGCGCGTGCCGAGGCGGGCAATATTTCGTTCTTCGCGTTTACCGCGACCCCGAAGGCCACCACTTTGGAGTTGTTCGGCCGTAAGGACGAGTCCGGGACGCCGCGCCCGTTCCACCTGTATTCGATGCAGCAGGCCATCGACGAGGGCTTCATCCTCGACGTGCTGCGTAACTACACCCCCTACAAGACCGCGTTCCGGCTCTCGCACGGCGGAAAAACCTACGCCACGAGCGACACCGCCGAAGGCACGGTCGCGGTCACCGGTGGCGCCGGCCCCGACGATGGGGATCTGGTGGATCGGTCGGCGGCGGTGAAGTCGGTGATGAACTGGGTCAAGCTGCATCCGACGAACATCGCGCAGAAGGTGCAGATCATCGTCGAGCACTTCCGGCAGAACGTGGCGTGGCGGCTGAATGGGCAGGCCAAGGCGATGGTCGTCACCTCTTCCCGCAAGGCCGCGGTCCGCTACAAACTCGCCTTCGACCGGTACGTCGCCGAGCACGGCTACACCGATGTCGCCGCGCTGGTGGCGTTCTCCGGCGAAGTGAAGGATCCCGAATCCGGCAGCGATGAGCCGTTCACCGAAACCAGCATGAACCCCGGTTTGAAGGGGCGGGATCTGCGGGATGCGTTCGCCACCGACGAGTTCCAGGTGATGCTGGTGGCCAACAAGTTCCAGACCGGGTTCGACCAGCCGAAACTGGTCGCGATGTACGTCGACAAGAAACTCGGCGGCGTCCAAGCGGTACAGACCCTGTCCCGGCTCAACCGCACGTTTGCGCCGCTCAAGGATCAGACGTTCGTGCTCGATTTCGCGAACGAGGTTGCCGACATCGTCGATGCGTTCTCCCCGTACTACGAGGCCACCACCCTCGCCGATGTCACCGATCCGAACATCGTCCACGACACCGAACGAAAACTCGCCGTCGCCGGTATCTACGAGGCCTCCGAGGTCAACGGTCTCGTTGACGACTATCTGGCGAAGAAGGGCAACAGTGCCCTCGAGAAGTGGATCGCACCCGCTGCGGAGCGGTACACGATCCGCATGAAAACCGCCGTCGAACACAACGACCGAGCCGCGATCGACGAACTGGCGATGTTCCGCAAGGATGTCGGCACCTACATCCGCCAGTACGAGTTCCTCTCCCAGTTGTTCGACTACGAAAACCCGTGGCTCGAGAAACTCGCCATCTATCTGAAACTGCTGGCCCCGCAGCTCACCGGTGGGGAGAAGCAGACCCCGATTGACCTGTCCGCTGTGACGATCGACTACCTGGGCCACCATGAGCACGCCCAGCAGAACCCGGCCCTCACCCCCGGCGTGCAGCTGGAACCGGCCAAGGATGCCGGTACTGGCACCGTGAAGGATCCGGACCTGGTCGCGTTGGAGGAGGTGATCGCGAAGATTAACGATCTGTTCTCCGGCGACCATCCGGACTCGTCCGTCCGTAACGTCGTCACCCACATCAAGGATCGGCTCGAGGAGAACGAGAATCTGCAGCAGCAGGCCAAGTCCAACAGCCTCGCACAGTTCTCTGCCAGCCCTGACATCGAAGGTGCGTTCGTCGATGCCGTGATCGGCGCGATGGACTCCTCGACAGACCTCTCGGTGCAGATCCTCAACAACAAGGATCTCGCTCAGAAGCTCCTCGGTGAGCTGCTGCCGGGGATCTACAGGCATCTCAAGGCCTCGTCGTCGGCTGAGGCCATTGAGCAGCCAACGCCATCGGGGAACGGGCCTGCGTCTCTTCCCGAGTCGACTTCAGCAGCCGAATCCGGTCTTGTCGGGCGGTGGAGCGAAGTATATGAGGGGGCCAGTGCCGGTGAGCGCCACCTCATTGCCATGCTCGCGGAAGCCGCGGTGCCGATACCCGAGATCGGGGAGGAGTTCCACGGCATCCCGCTCGAGATCTCGTGGCCGGATCACAAGGTGGTTGTCGACACCGGCCTCGACGAGGCTGAGCGCGAGGAGCTGACCAGGGCCGGCTGGGTACTGTGCGCAGCGGACGTAGACGCCGTGCAGACGGCACTGCAGGGGGCAGGAGCGTAATGCCGCAGATCATTCTCGGCCCGGGGCTGTCCGCGATGGATGGAAGCCTTCACCAGGCGACCTACCGGTTTCTCATGAAACTGGCGGCCGACGACACCGCACCGGGATTGCATATCGAGCCGATCAACGGTTCCGCTGATACTCGCGCGCGGACCGGTCGCGTCGACATCTCCAACCGTGCGGTGCTGTTCAAGCTGCGGGGAAGTCAGAAAACCGCGTCGTACGTGTTCATCGGGACTTTCCAGCACGACGAAGCGATCGCAATCGCAAAGAAGTCGCGGGTGGACATCAACGAGCGCAACGGCATCGCCGAGCTCATCCCCGTCGACGAACCTGCTGCCGAGGTAAAGGCATTCACGGTTCCTTCGGCGTCGGCGTCACGTGGTTGCAATCAGGATGTCGAGCTCAGCTTGCGGGACCGTGAGTTCACGGTGGACGACTTCGCCGATCTCGGAATCGATGCCACGTTCGCGGAAGGTGCGCTCGAGCTCCGCGGCGATGCCATCCTCGATTACGCCGAGTTGGCACCGGCCGCTTGGCAGGCCAACGCCCTCGTCGACATATACCTCGGCGAGTCGTTGATGAGCGTCCGAGAGAAGTACCGGCTCGACCAGTCTTCCGCAGCAGATCCGACCAACGACGATGATGTTCTTGCCGCACTCAGACATCCTGCGGCTCGGATGGAATTTGCGTTCATCGAGGATGACGAAGCGCTGCGGGCAGCTATCGAACACCCTGACATCGCAGCGTGGAGGATCTTCTTACACCCCGAGCAGCGCGCGTACACCACGCGCATTTACAACGGGCCGTTCCGGCTGTCCGGAGGAGCCGGAACCGGCAAGACGGTTGTGCTGCTGCACCGAGCTCGGGAACTGCATCGCCGCAATCCCCAGGCACGGATCGTGCTGACCACCTTCAACCGCACGCTCGCAGAAGCACTCAAATCTCAACTCGCCATCCTCGATTCGAGGGTCACGATCGCAGGTGATATCGGTAAGCCGGGAATCTACATCGCCGGTGTCGACGCAATCGCGACCCGCGTGCTCGGCACGTTCACCGCTGATCTCGGTGCGTCGGGAGATGGCACAGGTGCCGTTGCACAGGTCCTCGGGGACCGGACCGTGAGCCTGAGCAAACGAACACCCACGCAGGCATGGGCGACTGCACTCAGAGGGTACGGAGCCGAGTTGTCATCCGACCTGCGAACTCCATCGTTCCTCGAGACCGAGTACGCCTCGGTGGTCCTGCCCAACCTGGTCACCACCCGCGAGGAATACCTGAAGGTACGCCGCACAGGTCGTGGTGTCTCGCTCAACCGCGCACGTCGCAACGCGGTATGGGACGTGATCGAGGCTTACCGGGCCGCAGCCGCCGCCGACGGAACCCTCGACTTCGAGGAGAAAGTCGCCGTCGCGGCTCGAGCACTGCGCAATCATGCCGGTGACGAGGGCCTGGCCGACCACGTGCTTGTCGACGAGGCACAGGATCTGAGCCCCTCGCGGTTGATGCTCTTGCGTGCGCTGGCTGCTCCAGGGACGAACGATCTGTTCATCGCGGAGGATTCACATCAACGGATCTACGGACAACCGATCGTGCTGGGTCGCTACGGCATCAACATTGTGGGGCGTGCCCGCCGGCTCACGCTGAACTACCGCACCACCGAACAGAATCTGCGTTACGCGTTGGGGATCCTGGCCGGGACCGAGTACAGCGACCTCGACGACGAACCGGAAAGCACCGACGGGTACCGGTCGGCGCGGCGAGGACCGAAACCGAATCTGGTTGCGGCGGAGTCGCTCGCCGACGAATACGACATCGTCGCGCGGACTGTCCGGGGATGGCTCGAGGCCGGTGTGGCGCCGGAGTCGATCGGTCTGCTCGTCCCGACCCGCAGAGATGGCGAATCGCTATCGGACGAACTCAGTAGCCGCGGCGTAGCCGTCGCGTTCGTCGACCGTGAGACCGCCGCACCGGCCGGCACTTCGCAGGCGATGACGATGCACCGCTCCAAGGGCATGGAGTTCGCGAAGGTGATCCTCGTCGGTGTTGGCGCGAAGAACCTGCCGCGGACCTACGTCATCGACGCACTGCCCGAAGGCGATCGCGCCGACGCACTGCGGCGGGAACGGTCGCTGTTGTACGTCGCTGCGACGCGCGCGAGGGACGAGTTGGTGGTGGTGTACGCAGGCCAGCCGAGTGAATTTCTCCCGGGTGGCGGTTCGGCTATGACCTAGCAGTCAGCGGTGAAACTTCTGTTAGGCCCAGCTTTGCTGAACGCATCCAGCCGGCGCGGGAGGAGTCTGGGCCGGGTGTGTCCGCCGTGATGGTGGATGCTGGATAGGTACGCCCTGATCAAGTCGGTGCGCCGATACGATGTGGCACGTGAGTGGTCGCCGTGTTCGAGTGCAGGAGCTACACCGCCGAGCGAAGCGCCTCTTGCCGTCCTTGTCGCTGAAGCGGGTTCCAGAGGAACCCGCCGACGATCCAACTGCCACGGCATCCCCAAGGGACAAGGTGACGTCAGATGATCAACCTCTCAGGGTCTCGAATGGCGGCGGAGCGACATCCGATGATCTAGATCCACCGTCCCACACGCGCTTATCGGCCGGTGAGGGGACGTCAGGTGGGCCGGTCACCGAGGCGACCAATCCTGAGTCGTTCGATCGCGAACTCGATCAGTATCGGATGGCTGCCGAAGAACTTGCCGAGCAGGAGCGGGAACTCCACGCGAAGTTGGACGAGTGTCGCGATGGCGGTGACCTGCTGGTGGACTACCAGCGGTACGACAGTCAGCTTCGGCGGGTACAGGGCCGGCAGAGGAATCTAGCGGTCGCCTATGGCCAGTACATCGCCGACCGGGACCGGCTCGCCGCGTGGGGTTCGACCGAGGACTGGGTGGTAGCCGGGTCTATTGTGACCGTCCGATATCTGGACGGGCACCGAGACACGTTCGTGCTCACTGAGCGTCACACCGACAGCGAGTACGAGACCGTGTCGTACTCATCGCCGATGGGTCAGGCTGTTCGGAAGCGGAGGGTAGGCGACAAAGTCTCACTTTCCTCGGGGGCTCCACTGGTGATCGACAGCGTCATTCCCGGTTTTCGCAGGCATCCCGGTTCTCGCGCCGAAAGTCATCCGGAAGCCGATCCGCCCGCTCCTTCCAATAAGCCTGGATGCACCGATCAGCTGAGCGCGTTGCTGTGAGTGTGGTTGTGCGGTAAAGATCGGTCTGCTGGCGTGATTGATCGTCCGACCTCTCGTGTCAGGTTGTTCCACTGGGTCTTTCGTGTCGTGG
>Ga0209722_1002172_pt1 | contig 15727 bp, 17 predicted proteins | sample BioC12SIPDNA_2_FD_185745 | JGI IMG/M metagenome (GOLD analysis project Ga0209722, IMG submission 185745) | Anaerobic biogas reactor microbial communites from Washington, USA - Biogas_R1_A C12 SIP DNA (SPAdes) (version 2) | ecosystem: Engineered > Bioreactor > Anaerobic > Unclassified | place... | reverse complement strand
TTTGCCGCCCCGATCTCAACGTAAGCCTGGACCTGCCAGCGTCCGGTGGTGTCAATGTCGCCGGCAATGGTTGTATATTTCAACTTGCCGTCCGCGCCAGTTGAGTCAAACTCCGCGTCAACGCTTTCCTTCGTGCCGTCGGGTTTCAGAAAGTAGAACGTTTTGACAGTTGCCCCGCTCACATCTACAGCGGTGGTATCATCGTCTTCAGTAATAGTCAGGCGAATAATCGTGCCAACATCGCCATTGTGAATTATAGTATCAGCCATTAAATAGCCTCCAGTTCCGAGTAAGTGTCGGTGATCTCTTCGTTGAGTATTACGCCTGCGTTGACTTCTTTATTGAGCCTGACTGTGCCTGCAATTGCCATATTCATTACAACCGAGCCGTCCCAGATTTCGGCGTAATTGAATGGAACAACATCGATGATGCCCCAATACGAACCGCCCCAATACGAACCGCCCCAATATTGATCTATGAGAATATAGGTTGATTCCACCTTTACACCGTCAATGTAACAGACGTGCGGTTGCCATTAGCGTCCACAATCGCCTCGATCACATCGCTTGCGCCGTCCACGCTCTTGAATGTCAGGGTTGTTGTTCCGCCACCGCTCAACTCGCCAGCCAGAGCCGAAGCCATAATCTTCATCAGTTGGGCAAAGGTGTAAGTACCGGTAACGACAACGTCATTGAATATTGCTTCAATTGCGGCGTCTTTGAGCAGAACGCCAGTCGCTGTGGTAGCGTCGACTATCGAATCGATCAGCAAGTCCGTTCTTCCACCGTCTGCCAGTTCAGCCTGGATTTCATTGGTATCAGCCAGCACCGAGTCCACATTTGTGTCCACCGTAGCCAGAGCCGCCGAAGTTGCCAGCGTTGCTAGCGTTGCTGGAATCTCTGTGGTCGTGTCGGTTGCAATAACGTCAATCTTATCTTCCACGTCCTGCAAGTCAGCAGCTAATGCCAGCCCCGATTGGAGTTCGGTCACCGCGTCAGCCGCAATGCCAGCCGCCGTGAGCCAGTTGGTTGTAATAGCAGGTAGGTTCGTCAGGTTTGTGACAGTCGCCACAGTCTGACCGCTTGCGACCACCACCCCATCCGAGCCCGTGTCGGCAAGGATGCTGTCAACGTTGGTGTCAATGGTATTGAGCTTGCCGTCAAGCGTGGTAGAAGTGTCAACCAGAATGTCATCCACGATGCCGTCAATGGTATTGAGCTTGCCGTCAAGCGTAGTGCCTGTATCTACCAGAATCGCGGCTGTTTCTGCTTTCACCGCTGCAATCTCGTCACTCAATGTTTCCAGCGTGTCCGAGTCAGCCCCCACCCTCGCAACCTGCGTTACCCCTGTGTCTGCGCTCTTGAGAGGGAAGGCGGTGCTCTCGTCAAACTTGCTGGCTGTGATAGCGTCATCGGCAAGCGTGATGCCCGTGTCCAACTTTTCCGTGCCAGCCCTGTCAATGACCCACATAGCAGGAATGTCCTGCGCGTCTACCGTGTCTGTGGCTGTGTGAAAGACGCCGATATATTCTGCGGCAGCGTCAACAGTTCCGCTTGCGAGCAGGTATCTGTAAATCCCTGTACCCACATCGGTACACGCTCCATCGTCTACAACCAGCGTGGCAGTACCGTCACGGATGACTTCATAAATGTCAATCGTGACAGTCAGGCTGGCGGTTGATACTCCACCCGTTGTATAGTGAGCGTAGAATATTACGCTGTTTCCGCTGTTTTCAATCATTCAGCACCTCCTAATTAGAGTGCGTCTATCTCTGTCAGTTTCGCCTGATACTGCGCCTGCAATGCCTGGATTTCCGTCTCGGCAGTCGTGACCGCCCCATCCCGCTCTGCCTGCGCCTTGCGGATTGCGGATTGTAAGGTTGCCGCTTCCGTTTCGAGCCTGCTGCGTTTCAGAAACGCCTCGAACAAAACGGGGTCGGCATCGAATGCCGCTACGATTGCGTCTACTACAGTTGAAATTACTTCTTGTGTTGCCATGTGTGTTACCTCCTAAGTAACTAAGAATATATTGCCCATTTGTTGTTGAGATAAGTTTCAACGGATAAATACTCCGTTTCTGATAAGTGACGGTTATAAACAATTCCTTCACAAAATCTTGCGAAAGAAATATTATATTTACCGCTGTATGCGCCAATATGTATAGAGGTTGTTATACTATAGTAATTGCTCCCTGTAGTGCTTGTCCCGTTTACTCTTAATAGCCCCGTGTCAGTAGCAAACCATGTTGTAACAATAATCGGTATGTCGGAACTTCTGGTGAGAGAGATTATAGGCGTGCCAGCGTCTATCTGTCCTGATTTCAACGATGTCAAACTATAACCTACCGACTGAACTTTGTGTATTCCAAATAAGACTTTGGTATTATTATCTATAGCCGAAGATTTAACGACAAAGATTAATGTGACATTAGCACTGTTATAAGAGCCGCCTCCCACAAAACCACCTGAATTAAAATAAGCAGTACTCAATCCGTTTTGTGAATTGCTATAATACTTCGGTCTCTGAGATTCCGTTGCTTGTACAAAGTCTGTTCCAGAGCCTTTATTTGTAACCTGATAAATCAAATCGCCATTTGTGCTGACTTTAGTTGTGCCAGCGTCAGTAAACATATTGTCTGTGTCTGAAAAGTCTACCCAAACAACACAGTCTGATATATCAGTCGGGTCTGTGATGCCACTTGCCGCCCTCTTGACGCTCCTGCCGAGCGCACCCTGTATGCCGTAGCGTGAGCCTAATGCCGTGATAGGGGTCATGCTTGCCTCCGATACGCCCTGATGCGGAATATCCAGCGTGCAGGGTCGCCATAGCGAGCGGTAAACGAGCCTTGCTTGCCGTTGATAGGGTCATTGATGATGTAGTCATCGCCTGACTTGCCGACAAGCAGCACCCAATGCTGATCTACCGCCCCACCCGGCGTGAAGTCAACGTGCACCAACACCGGAACGTCATCCGCAAGCAGAGCGTCTATCTCGTGCAAGGGAGCGGGGATATAGTAGCAGTCGATAGCCTTTGCAAGATAAACATCCGGCTGAACTTGCGCTATTGCGTTCCAGTACAAGTTTGCGCCCGTGAATCCGCCCACCCTAACCAAAGCGTCGTTGAGTTGAGCAGGGTCTGTTGACTTGCCGTACCAGTTGAGTATCATGCTAATAGCGGTGATAAGGCATCCGTAACCGCCTATCGTGTAATAGGAATAACCGAGTTTGTGAGAAGCCCAGCGCGTGTCTCTTTGTGAGAGCGGCTTGATTGCAAGCATCGTGGCGGGCGGGTCATAGTCAAGCCGTTCCAAGAAGCGAGACATCATCCAGCCTTCGGGCACTTCGTACCAGTCAGGCACGGTGCTCATAACGTCGGTCACAGCAAGCGGGTATTTGAAGCCGACTTTGCCTGCGCTCAATGAAGGTTCGGCTCTCACGTTGACATAAGGCGTTGCCCAGCTGTAAACGCGTGCTTGAAACAAAGGCTCTTGCGGTTCTGGCAGTTTGTCTTCAACTCGCTCCATCCACGTGGCAGAAGACCAAGCCGCGTCAGCCACCCGCCACCAGCCCGTCGGATGCGTTTCGTACACTGGCACGATCGCCTGAGATTGCAGCCAGTCTGCCTTCGGTCTTTCCGCTCCATTTGGGGTGTAACGCGTCTTCAGGCGGTTAGGCGGAGTCGTTGTGACCTTCGCATCGAACAGTTTGTCTTCAACCTCAACTGGTGGTTCTGGTTCAGGTTCAGGCTCTTCTTCTTCGCCGATCCAAGCCAGCCATTCCTGCTCACTCCCACCGAAGCGGTTCATGTCAAGGTTGCCAGCGTAACCGTCAAGCCTGCCTGTGCTTGAGTATTGCCAGAGCCAATAAGAGTTGAAGCCGACTGGCATCAAAGGCTGTGAAGCGGTGGTGTAGTGAGCGACCCAGAGTTTGCGGTCTGTCAAATATGCGCCTCCCATTATTTCGTGCCAACGTGAGCGGCTGGTATAAATGCCGGAGTCGGGAACTAAGGCGGCGTACTCAAGGACTTGATTGCGATACAAACGAGTGCCAGAACGGATGTCTTCCACATCCATCCAAGTGTCGAGCGTGAGTTGCTTGCCGTCCAGGAATGTCGCAAACGCCACAGCCTGCCTGCTCATGGACTGCGAGCCGATAAGATAGTGGTACGCTCCCAAAGGCACGCCCCTTGCGCTAAACTCGGCGTAATGCTGGTCGAAGTGAATGTCTTTGGACGTGCCGTAAGCCGCCCGCAATATCACGCCGTCAACTTGTGAAGCGAGTTTATCGTAATCAATGCGCAAAGGCGCTTGCCAAAAACTTATGTCAATGATTAGTTTCATGCTACCTCGTAAGTAACCATAACGTCTAACGTGTCATCTTCACCCCAAGCGTGGGGTCTGGTCTCGCTAAAATAACCCTGCCCAGCGTCTTGAAAGAACGAGCCTATCGTGGATTCCCCCGTCCGAACTTTTACTGACCCCGTGTAGAATTTCACGCCTGATTCAAATGCGACCCAAACGCCCATACCATCGCCAGCGGCAGTAAAAGGCAAACTGATATACCAGACAGAAGTGCCGGAAGCGGATGTGGTCGAGCCAAAAGTGAGCGTAACATTCACGGTAACCACTTTGCCAACCTTTGCATACTTGCCCGTAATAGTGCCATTGCCTAAACTCGGTGTTCCTGTATAAGCAGTCCAAGCGGGTGTGTAAGAAGTCCAAATGCCGCCCTTTTCTTTCACCCTTAGTCTTTCCACTTCCCGCTCAAGCTTCTTTATGCGCTCAACTGTTTTCTCGTCAAAGTTGCTCATAACTCGCCTCGTAGTCGGATGTCCAGTTGCTCCCCGCCGTCCTGATCCACTCTTACCCTCACGCTCCCGACGTGACAGTCAACGCGATAGCCAAACGCTTCTACGCTCAACACATCCCCAAACCAGTAATGGATTCCGTACTGCATACCCGGCGTGTCGTGCAAAGTGCCGGTAAGAACTTGTCTCGGTCTGAACTCGTCCAAAGCCGCATCACCGTCAGCTTCAAGCGCCGCCGTAGTAGCGTCATCTCTGCTGTCCTTGAAGTATTCTCTGCGATTCCATTTTGAAGCGTACATTCTGGTAGTGTTATTACGTTCCACTAATTCTCTTGTGCTGTCTTCACCTTGCCCGCCAACTAATATCGTATTCCGTTCGTCTGCATGGTAAGTGCCGAAAGTTGCTTCGCTCAAATTGTCGTATTGCCTGCCAACTAAGCGCGGGTCACCTGAAGCCCGTCCGTGATCCTGCCCGCGCTGCCCCGTGTAAGTGCGGAACTCGAATGTACCCGGCGCAGTCCGTACCACGTCAAAGCCGAGCCAAGTGCCGGCTTCGTTTGCGACTTCTGCTATTTCTTGCAATACGGTCAAAACGTTCCGATACGCAAAGGCTTTCGTAATCTTGGGCTGTACTGCATCTAAGTAAGGTGCAACTGTTAGTTTTTCACGGCTTGCTACTGACGTCCCTATGCCTAATTCATTCGCTACAATTGTTTTCATCATGTCATCAGGGTTGTCGGTCATTGATGCATTCGTGCTGCCAGCGTAAGCCCAAACAATCGCTGTATCCAATAACCAGTTTGCGTCAAAGGCGGTCAGCCGAATGTACTCCGCGCCGTCACCGTCCGTCCAGAACTCCCAGTTCTGCAAAAAGTAGGCGGTCTCGTTCTGAAGCTCCAACGTGCCGTTCTTCTCGCGCCACACCTCGAATATATCCCCCACGCTGAACTGGTCGTATTGCAACAAACCGCGCGGTAAGTTGACTACCAATGAGCCGATAGCGTTCTGCGTTTTGATGTATTCGAGCGAATTGAACGCTTGAATTACACCCTTCCTTACGCCTTCGTGCGTGTACCAGACAAGTTCATATCTCATTACAGCAACGCTCCATCAAGTCCCCAAAACTTCGGCACCCAAAATATTAACGCCCCGCTTGCGCTTGTCGTGCCCGTCATGAACAGCGAGAGCGCGTTCGAGCCCGGCTTCAGGTAGAAGTCGCCATAGTCCGAGCCTGGTATCACGTAGCGCATCAGGTTTCCCCTGCCAGTCCACCCACCTTGAAACTTGAGATGTAATGGGTCAAAGTTGAGTCCAATCCATTCCCCTGCTTGCAAAGTGAGCCCGTCGAACATGACCGACTTCCCGGTCGTGTAGTTCGTGATAGCCTGAAGCGTGCCCGGCCCGCGTACCTGAATGTAGGGGTATGTGTTGGCTGAAGCGCTTGCCACTCCGATTGCTAATATCCGGTCTGATACGATTCCGCATGTCGCGTTCTCGCTTGAAGTGGTGGTTGAAAAGCCTCCGCCGATGTAGAGTGAGCCGTCTGAAGCGGGTAGAATTGAGTGAACTGTTCCTGTTCCGGGCAAGTCGATATCCAAAGGTTGCCACGCCCCGTTAGACCATACGGCAATCCGGTCTGTGAGAGTCAAATCGCCAGCGGTGGTGAATGCGCCAGAGGCATAGACTTTGCCGGAATCGACAACTATGTCAAATATAAACAAATCTGTGCCCGTTCCTAACGCTTCCCAATGACTTCCACCCCAACGTGCAATATAATCGGCATTCGCGATTCCACCTGCATTAGTGAAGTTACCGCCCACATAAAGCCAGCCTGTTGCACCAAAAGCAAGTGTGGTTACAGCCGCCCCAATATCTGTGTTTGTGCCAACCGCTGAAAACGCGCTCCCATTCCATTTGCACAAATAAGGGTAAGCCGCGTCCGTAAACGTTCCACCGATGTATAAATCCCCATTTGGCGCAAACGCTAACGCCCGAACATTGTTATTAGTTATTCCAGTAGATAGAGCACTCCAAGATGTCCCATTCCATTTTGCTATTCTTGCGGTATTTGCGACTCCGCCTGCAAGCGTAAATATACCACCGGCATAAACCTCACTATTTGGCGAGATTGCAATCGCATAACATTCGTTATTCAATCCAGTTCCAAGCGCATTCACAGTCGGTGTGCCGTCTAAATCTGTTATCTTTACAATATAATCGCCATCTGTTGAACCTACATTTGTAAAGCCCCCACCGACATATAAATCCCCATTCGCATCAAAAGCCATGCACAAAACATTGTTGGTAAAACTGGCAATTACTGCTTCCCAATTTTCTGTAACCGGATTCCAACGCGCCAGATAATCAGCCGCAGGAATTGTGCCAGCGTTAGTGAATGCGCCACCTACATAAATCTTGCCATCCGGCCCTTCCGCCATGCAATAGACAGCCCCGTTCAGCCCCGTAATCAAACTGTCGTGGTTTGCGCCATTGACTGTGCACCAATTCCCGTTCGGGTCTCTTTTGACGATGAATTCAGCCGGGAAGTCGGCTTCCCAATCCAACGTCGCGCCATCGTTGTAAGCGCCATTCAGCAAACCGCTCGGAATCGTGAAGTTGAGCACCGCCCGTTGGTAGCTCGGCAGGTCAGGCGTATCGGTCAAAGTGGCGGGCAATGGAACGCAAACGATGTCAACCGGGTGGGTCGCTTCATCGCCGTTCACGTCAACGCCCTGATAGCGGACTATCATCTCCTGCCCGGTCAATAGGTCGGGGCGGATAAGGTCAATGACAGCCTTGCGGTTGGTCTCAATCTCGCTTAATGAGTTGCCGGTGAAGTCAACGATAATCGAGAAGTTACGGCTCTTGCGGGTGTGCGTTTGGTACATATCCCCGCCGGAAGTCATCTTGGTTAGAATCTGATTCCAATCGCCGTGACCCAAGCCGGTGACCTGAACAATCTCACAATAGTCGGATAGATCAACAATCTCGCCGCCCTTGCGGTACTGCGCGGAACGAATAGACTTTGAGTTGCGGGCATAGCCTTCCCAGCGGCAGCCGGGCATGTAGCCTTCCATGAGTGTGGTAGCCGCGGAAGCCTGCTCGAACTGAACGCCGTCAACGTAGAACGGGTCATCATTCGTACTGATTGTTTTGTGGATATATACCCTATATGTACTCACGGTTTCTGCTGAAGTGTGAGTCACCTCAACCCGTTGCCAATAGCCAGTTGCCGTGAAAGTGGTCGAATCTTTTATGGCATCAGCAGAGTCACGAATGCTCACGGAAAATTCCTCGCCAGCCGTAGCTTTTATGTAAGCGCTGAAGGTGTAATCAAGTCCGTTTTCTACTGACAAGCCACCATACCCAACAGCGGATAAACTGCCCGAAACTGGGTTGACTTGCATGGAGTACGAAGCAAATCGCTGCTCATCGCCGGTCTCTTCGATAGTTACGCCAGAGCCGACAGCTGTCCAATCCTCTTCAAAGTCAGGCGGCCCAAAGCGCGGGTTCTTGATCTGGTTCGTGCCTTCCGCCGGCTTGATGATATAAAACTTTTTGTATGCTAAAACAGGTGCTGTCATTATGCTCCCCATGCCTCCATTAATTCAAACGCTGTCCTCACGTCCGCCGGGTTGCTCGAAGTCGGCATCGTCAGGTTGTAGACGTTGCCTCCGCCGCTCTTCCCGCTTGTTATGCCGCTCAATGCCCGCGCGACTGCCTTGCCGATAGCTTCCGGGTCAAGCGCTGACTGATCCCCTGCAAGCGCGCGAGACAAGGACCGCTCCGCATCCGCCCGGCTCAATATGAAGCCGTCGCTGGACGGAACAAATAGCTCGCCTTTGTATCCGTACTCCTGCCAGGTGTAAGGGTTGCCCCCATAGACCGCGCCGCCTACGGCTCTAGTAAACCTCTCGCTCGTTTGATAATGCACCGTGCCTGTTTTGTCTGGCGCGCTCCAGTTTCTCACTTTACTGTCGTCAACTTCCAATACCACATTCATCCCTTTTGGCTTGAATTTCCGGTTTTCTAAATCGTCGAGGTCATCTAATACTTCATCAACATTAGTTGTGACTTCGACAGGTTTTTCTTCCGGCGTATTTTCTAAATCTTCCGCTAATTGCTCAATTAGCAGGTTATATTGTCTTTGCGTGATAATGCCCGCGCCTAATAATTCCTGATAAAAATTCGTCTGCTTTGTCGCAGAGATTGTTTTTTGATCGACAAGCCCCATAGCGATTGCAAGGTTATAAGCGGATTCTTCGCTCAACCCTTCAGACGCTATTTTGAATAATAATGATTCTGAATAAGAGCGCATTGCCGCATCCGCGTTATTAGTCGCATCAGCCACCGCTTGAATAGAGCCGGCTGTGTTATCACTTTCAGCTGCCATCAATGCAACTTTCGTTTTCCCCATTTGGATCGCTTCGGTGTAAGTTATAACTCCATCTGCCGCATACCCATAAATCTGGTTCACAGCCGCTTGAGCGGTTGCCAACTGCTGTGCCGTAACAGCCCCCATCCCGCTGTGAATGCCAATATCTTTCAAGAGGTCTCGATATTCAGCGCCGGAAATAAGGTCTTTGTCTCTTGCAAATTTTAGTTGGTCTATTGCCTCTTTCCATTGCACACTGACATTGACATTTTCTGTAAGCCCTTCCGCAACGTTTGCCAACGCCGGTGCTAAACCATCCATAGCATCGGCCATTGTCATCTTGATCGCGTCACCCAGGTTTTTGAATGCCGATTCCATTATCTGAACTTGCCCGGCACTTGTCTCGGACTTTTCGCCGACTCTCTCTATCTGCTCTTCTGCCTGCTGTAAAAACGCTTCAGAAAAAGCCTCGCTTGCACTCAAGCCGCTCTCTTCCAACGCCTTCACTTTGGCATCGAACCCGTCTACGCTCACGCCCAAAGCATCAAAACGCATGGTCGTTTGGTTCGTCAATGTCAAGACGAGCTGGTTCATATTCATACCCAGCGCGCCTGCAACACTTGTCAGCCTTACAACCTCATCATGAGATTTTGCCAGCCCTAAAGCCATGAAGTCAGCAGCACCGGCAACCAACTCGGCATCGCTCATCATGCCGCTTGTAGCATCCTTCAGGTCGCTCAAAAGGGCGTCAGAAACAGTACCAATTGAAGCGGCAAGGTTATCGAACCGCGTGCGTGCGTACTCTAATTCCGCGCCTTCTTTTGCGGTTTCGTAAACTTCTTTCATGGCAAGCCCAACACCAGCCACAGCGCCAGCAACAAGAGCGGCTTTGCTCATCATGCCGCCCAAACTATCACCGAAACCCTGAACAGCAGTTCCGCCCTTTTCGCCGGCATCCTTCACACCGGTTATGTCCTGCTTGAGCTTATTCAGGTCACCGCTGGCTTTATTAAGTGCGCTAATTACTATTTGTAGTCTTGGCATACTTCACTCTCAATTCATTCACCTGGCTCACAATATCCCAAATATCCGAGTGCTCATTCTTCCACTTTGCGCTTTCACCCGGCACTTTGCCTTTGCGCTCGTACTCCCGGAACGCCCTATATACATTGCCAACCTGTCTCATTTTGCGCAACAAGCCAGCCGGTTGCTCCATGACACCGCCGGAGTAGGGTAAGCTCTGATACTCTTCACATTCAAGCGCAAGCTCCAACAATCGCGGCATCTCGCCATTCCCGCCTGCAAAGTCGGCAGCGGCGATCAGGATAAAGGGTCAAGGTGCATCGCCTCGCTAAACAGTTTGGCAATGCAGTCAGCCAGCCAGATAATGTGACCGGGATTAGCATTGTCCACGTCTTCCAACGTCCACTTCGGCTCAAGCAGGAACTCCTGCTTCACAGCCGCCCTAACGCTATCCCCACGCCACACCGACAACGGCTGATTTTCCTTGCCCTTCATGTCAAGGTGAAAATCCTCCAGCATCTTTTGAGTAAGGGATTTTAGAACGCACTTGCCAAACTTATCGTGAGTAAACTCCATCAAGACTCCTAAACCAGAACGCCAATGGCAGAAGTTGTATTGATCTTCAGCCAGTTAGCAAAGGTGGAATGGTACACGCCGTCCAGTACCAAGTCGTAGGTCATTACGCCGTTCTTGTCCTGGAATAACTGTGGCGCTTGCATCGTGTGTCCAGCAAACTGAATCTGGAAGACTAAGCTTCCGCTGGTGTACTTGATTTCAACCTGGCGCTCCAAGATTGTGTTGGTAGCCGCGAACATGGCGATCAACTGGTCGTCTGTGGTATCGTTCAATTCCACACTCAAGCGCAATTGCCCGTTCCATTTCTGGTCGTTCCAATTGGAAGGCGTGCATTCACCCAGATAAGAGCGGTATTGCCGGTTGGAATTGATCGTCAATTCCCAAGCGAAGGCAGAGTCAGCCAGAGCAGTAGCACCCATCGTGCCGCTCCAAGCGTCAATGGCAACCGTAGCAGAACAGCCAGACATTCGTGTCACAGCCCGGTCTGTTAGTCCTGAAGCCAGCGTGCCTGCCAGCACTTTGCCGCCGAGAAGTGATCCACCAACCTGAACGCCTGTGTTGTTGGACCCGCTCAATGTCAGAGTAGCAACCGAAGTGTCCTGCATTTGCCAGACTTCGCCCGATTGCCCCCATTGCAAGGTCATGAAAGTCGGCTTTACCTCAGCCGTAGTCGGAGCGGCATAAGCGCGGGTGTAAGAACCCGTGGTACCGGCCGGAGTTGCCGCACTGAATAGGGAATCCAGCCAGTAGTTCACGTCTTCAAAACTCTCGTCAGCCACTTCAAAGGTGGCGCTTGAAGCGTAATGGTCCAGCGTGGTTTGATGGGTCGGAGCAAGCGTGCCCCGAAGCTGTGATAGGGCGCGTGTCTGCAAGTCAGGATTCAGCGCGAAGCTGCTGACACTTTGAAGCTTGGCGGTTGCGGTCGCGTTGGCAGTTCCAAAGCCTGATCCTTGTGCGCCGCGTTGTAAAACATTGTGTGCGTTAAGCATCTTTTACCTCTTTTTTGGTTTTACTTACTAAATAGAGCCCCTGTTTCAAAGCGGCATCTCTCAATTCTTTGGGATAAGACTCCCATTCTTCCAGGCTCATATCACGAGCCGGTAAATCAATCAGGTACCCTTTGCAAGGTACATAAGCGTAAACAGTAATGCGGTCAGAAACCTTATTTGTTTTATCCGCCACTCAACACCTCCTTGATGTTCAGTTGAGCCAAAACGCCGGCGTAAAATCTGCCAGAGCCTCTCGGCCATTCATATTCACCCGGTGTCACAGAAAATCCCTCCAACACCGAGTTCGTGTACGGGCATTTGAACGTTCTCATAGCGTCCACATACTTCCCACAATAATCAACCAGCTCCGGCGCAAACTCACGCAAGCCTAAGCCCTGCTCGCTTGCCTGCCAGAGCATCAAATCGCTAACCTGCCAAACCACCGTCACAGCCGTTCCTATGGCAATAAATTGCCCTTCCAGCGCTTCCGTAGGGTTGCCCCCTATAGGTAGCAACAAGCGGCAAGGCAAGTGCGCTGTAGTAATGGATTCAGGCAGCGCGTCAAGATTGTAGACTTCCGGCGTAACTCCGCTGGTAGTCGTCACACTCACATTCTCAAGCGCATCGTAGACGTTCGTAATCACGCTCATACAATCCGCCTTTTGTAGCGATCCAGCATTCTGGTTACATCGGTTGGCAATGACGAAGGCATAATAGTCACACCGTCACCCGTGATAAGCGGGCGGTCAATGTCAGCTGAAGTATCCTTTTGCCGGTACAGGAACGCGGTCAACCTCACGCAAGCGTGCTGAATGTCCAAAGGCGGCGTGGCAGAATAACCCCACGTTCCCGCGATTGAGACTTCGCTGTCACCGTCGCTCCATTCCCAAGATTGCGACTCGTCCAGCTTAATCATCCATTTTGGATTGTCATTGCGCGGGAACAAGCGGTAGTTGCCGGAAGTGATCTCATCGCCATCACCGTTTGTGAGTTTCGTAATCGTGAGCAAATCATCGCCGTACAAAATCAAATCCTGCCCGTCCGTGTCACCCTCGCCAAAATACTTCGTGGCGGTGGTAGACTCGAAGCTCCGCCCGGTGTAAGCGTCAATCAGCCCTTCCGCGCGTTCGATAAGGTCTTCCAGCAAGTTGTCATCAACAACCGTGCCGGATATGCCCAAATACTCTTTGACTTGAACGGCGGTAGCGTAGCTCATTATTTCACCGCTTTCGTCGCTCGTTTTTTAGGCTTTACAACCACCTTCACAGCTGGCTTGTCTTCAATAATGGACAAGAACCCAGCCCTTGATTTTTCGAGAGCCTCTTCTTCCGGGAAGTCATAGGTTTCACCTTCCTTGAAGCGCAGGCTTCTTCCGTCCAGCGTATACCTGAACGGTCTGTGTATATAAACTTTTACATTGTTCAATTCTTCACCTCTTTCGTCCGGCCATAGGATAGATCCGTCCGGTTTTATGTGCCCGCAAGGCACGCCAAAGTGAGCTTTCATTACAATCCCAAGCCGCATACAATCAGCCGCGAATTGCATATCAGGTGATGGGTGCCCACCCGCCTCAAAACGCCTCATTTCTACTTGCTCCAGCACTTCCCTTTTGATAAGCGTGCACCCAAAGCCTAACCCACTGCATTCTGTGATAACAGCGCGTCTCGCTCTTTCACGCAATTCAGGGAAGTAGTCCAGGCTTCTATTCGGCCAGCGAGCCTTTTTGCCAACTGGTCGGTAGACGTTTAGCACCGCGGGATTTTGCCGGAATCTATAAACGCCATAAGCAACACCGGCGTCAACTTCCAGCAACTTTACCAGCGCGTCTTCAGGAATAATCATGTCGTGCTCAACTGTGAACAGATAGTCAAAATTCTCTTCAAGCGTGATCCGGCGTGCTAACTGATATTGATGTAAAGTATTCTCATGGTCGCCGCGTCTGTCACCTGTTCTGGCTCGGATGTTATTGTCCGAAATCTTGACAGTCAATTCGACGCCTTCAGGCCGGAACAGGTTATCGATGCTATCAAGCGTCTCTTGCCTGATAGCCAAAACGCCTGCTGCACTCCAAGTCGGACAGAATAACAGTATTTTCATTTTTCGTACTTATGCCCTTCAATACCAAAATTCACAAACGGATTCAGGCTGTACAAATTACAACCATAAACTTCTTTCAACTTCGCTCTCAGCGCTAATGTCTGAGGCTCAATTACTGTCAGAAATTTGCGGTAGAATTGCGCCCCAGCAATCGCCTCAGCATATCCCGCAATGTTTGTCTTTCCGTCCAGCGTCCCGCAGTCGTGACCGACCAGGATGATATTCGCCGCGCCCATATAAGCCGCGACATGAATCGCACTGGTTATGGTCGAGTACGAAACCACGATCTTATCCGTTCCGACCACGCTCAAATCAATCTTTTTCAGCTCGTTATCAAGATGCTCAAAGAAATAATCTGCGCCCTCATTTTTCGCATATTTCAGCGTTCCGCAATCGTGCGCGCTGACTATCGTCTTGAATCCAAACTGGCGTGATGCAGAAATCGCCGAGTCCATCCGATGTGAATGTTTCCTTACAACGTAATCTAAATTTCTAAAACGTTTCCAGACTTCATTCACACCAATGGCGAGCTTGTTGTCAAAGAATGTCTGGTCGATAAAATCGGCAGACGCGCCGGAAGCCACGACATAAATGTCATACCCCTTGTGAATGTCTTTCAATTTCCCGATTGGTTTCACAGCGCGTCTACTTTGTCAGCTATCCGTTAGGCGGATGCTTGAGTTGCATATTGGAACGCCTCTGATTGCAGTACACCGCAACCGAAGCGATAGTTGACAAGAATGCCAACCTGCCCGGTCCCAGCGTAAAGTTCATTCAGCCGGCGGATTCTCAAACCGCGATTAGTTACGAATCCCATGTAATTGAAGTTGCCAAATAGCAAGGAATCGTAGGATGCTGTCGAGTAAGACTGAACATTCGAGTTCAAAACGACTGGATAACCTTCCAGCGTTGGACCATCCACAGTGCCGCTCAAGCGAGCCACACCATCGGTGAACTGGAATGGGCTGCCGGTCAAGCCTTTCAAATAGAACCATGTTGCAGGGTTCATTACCCAGACTGCCCCATTGTGATAAGGTGATCCAAGCTTTCCCATCAATTCAGGAATTTCGGCAGCGCCGATGGTTACATCATCATCCAGCGTCAAAGCGGCTGTACCACCGGTAAATGCACCTTCAGGCTCTGTAGTACCGGTGCCGATCAATGCATAGTAGTTTTCGGTGTCAGCCAGAGCGCGCCCGATAGCGTTGTTCAGGAACATTTCAAGTCCGCTGTTTTCGTCTTCCAGCACTTCTTCCGAAACCTTTATCAGTTTCTTGAAGTTGTAGACGGTGACAGCTGCCTGCCCGAACACGGGTTCATCTTCAGCAGGGCTGATATCGCCTTCTTCAGCAACAATTGTGAACTTGCTCAAGCTGGTTGCTTCAGTCGGGAAATTGTACTTGTCGCGGTTGGTATTGACACGGAGTAAGCCAAGTCGGCTGATTAATGATTCTTCATCGCGCTGTGCGATAATTTTTCCGTATTCGTCATCAGGGACAAGGTAACCGCCCTGGGCAGCATCGCCCTCATTCAACGGGTTTACATTGTTCTTGATTGCCTTGCGCAAGTCGGATGTTTCACCGGTCTTGAGATAGTGCCAATAGGCTTTGGTATAATCAACCTCGCCTAAACTTCCAATAACAGCCGGTGCTTTCACAGTCGGTGATCCTTTCTCTTCGCCACGTTCCGCCTTCAAATCTTCGATGATTGACTTTTTCAAGGCCTCAACATCGATAGTTGGCTGTTCTACAGCCTTCACTTCTTCGACGATTTTCTCTTCGTCCATTTCTTCCTCCAAAATAGGTTGATCGGTTTTGATTGTTTCTTGCGATTCAACCAGCTCCTCAACCGCATCCACCGCTG